>WLWE01000797.1_pt1 | contig 26067 bp, 16 predicted proteins | sample 6718301 | NCBI WGS metagenome assembly WLWE01 (sample SAMN12718691, study PRJNA515312) | sponge metagenome | isolation source: marine sponge | host: Mycale hentscheli | place: New Zealand: South Island, Marlborough, Capsize Point | collected 2003-05-01 | reverse complement strand
ACCAGGCAGATCGACTGCATTCGGAACAGTATTTTTTGTCAAGCTGTCACAAAAAATCATTTCCGTTAACTGCTTGAGGTGTCGACTGGAAAGGTCCTGCCGCGGCCAGCCTTTTCTTTTCCAAATTTCAATCAATGCCTCAGGCATGATATCCGGATCATCTCCGATCCATTTTTGATGAATGAGTATTTCACCATCGGACTTTTGCTCAATACTCTTTTCAATTAGTGCCTCAATTATCCTTAAACGAGAAGATGTTTCAACGCTTGCTTGCTCTCCAAATCTCACTAAAGCCTCTACGGCAGCCGGATACGGACCCGATTCAGCCTCTGCCAACACATGATGACGAAGAAAGTTTCTAGCAAAATAAATTTGATTATTGGACTCGTCTTCCCGCCACTCTTGTCCAATTGCTTCAAGAAATTCTCGCGGCTCATGTCTCCTTATTTTTAATAACGGACGAACCAAACTTACTCCTTCGCAGAGCTCACGGGCCCCTGTCATACCTGCCACCCCTCCAAGCCCAGTTCCACGTAGAAGACGATGCAAAATTGTCTCCGCCTGATCATCACGGGTATGACCTACAGCAACGTGCCTTGCGCCGATCTCAAATGCCAGCTGAGTAAAAAAGTCATAGCGAAGTTGTCTTGCTACTGCCTCAGTACCAACACCCTGCTGTGCTCTTGACGCTTCTGGAACGCAGACTTTTTTCCAATAGCAAGGAAAACCAAGCTGCTCGGCATGCTGAACAACAAACTCCCGATCAACACTGGCCTCCGGCCGGAGATCATATTCAACATGGGCCACAGCTACCGATGGACTTTCCTCTAACTTCGAAAGCTCCGCCAGGCTGAACAAGAGGGCCATGCTATCAGCACCACCGGACACACCAATGATGACTGGCTGCTGCCAATCCCAGCTGGATGGCAGCCCACAAGAAACGTCGGTTGAAAACCCTGAGAGTCCGTCATTAATCTTCATCGCTCAATATAATACACGATCCTACATACACGCCTTTGAGCCCTGTTCCTTTGAGTAGAACCCCACAGCAAGGCTCCCTCTTTTCTCCAGTCTACCACGCCAAACAAAACCACTGGCATCTGCTACTCCAAAAACGGAGCTATTTATGCCTTTATGAACGAACTGCCGTTGAGATCAAAACACTTATCTCGCTAGCCTCTCCTACCCGCAGCAAAGCTATGGCTCTATCTCACGAGGAAACGCAATGAACGTACTGTCCGGACGTACCATCAATCAGTCTGTCTGGATCTTCGTTTTAGGATGTGGGATCATTCTAAACGCAGGTGGCTGCTCAACCATACTGACTGTTGCCTACCTATTCCACCCAGAAGATGTTGCCGCTGAATATAGTGGACTTCGCGGAAAGCATGTGGTGGTTGTGTGCAAACCAATTGTTGAACTCGAGTTCACAGACGCTGGAACCGCTCGTGAACTTGCAGAACGCATTGGTACGAACATTCGTGAAAATGTTCGTGGTGTAAAAATTATTAGTCAGCAAGAAGTATCACGATGGATTGATGAAAATGCTTGGGTCGATTATTCGACTCTTGGGAAATCTGTTGATGCCGATCTTGTTGTTGGAATCGACCTTGATCACTTCTCGTTACATGAAGGGTCGACACTATATCGTGGAAGAACAACTATTCATATGCAGGTCCATGACATCGAAGATGACCTCATTGTTTTTGATAAGAGAATGGAAGATTTTACATTTCCAGCAGACAGCGCCATACCAACAACTGACCAGTCAGAGCAACAATTCCGTGGACTCTTTTTACGGATTCTAGCGAGCCGTCTTTCGCGATGCTTTCATGCCTATGAAAGCCGAGCTCATTTTGCTGAAGAAAATCTGATTTATTAGAACAATATTCCCTCATTCAGTGCGGTTCATAACCGGGCTATTGATCTAAAAAAATCAACGTGCCTGCGCCTGTAAGAAGATCGGCTCACTCCACTTGCCAACCACTGAGCACAATAGGCCACAATACCATTCTACCTTGTGCGAAAATAATCTGGTTTTATGACCTGAACGCGAACTAACTAGATTCGCTTAAGATTGCGCTTCGGCATCGGTGGACCAAGCGACCGAGGCTTATCGTCACGAGGCATAGGCGTATTGTTGTTGCCCGGTGGCCGTGGCTTCGGAGGATTATTAATGCCTGTGTGAATTTCATCCCACGCATACCCCAGCGGCTGGCCTAACTCGCGTTTCGCGAGGAATGCCCAAGGAGTTCCTGGATGATCTTCGATTACACGACGTAAATACTGGCGAGCTTGATCTGCAAATTTTTCAGTTCGTGAGCCCACATTTACAACATCGCTCGGACGTAATACCCACGTATCACTCTTGGGTCTCTGAAAATGCATGCCAGATTTCGCACGAGCAAGCATGAGATTATACGCATCTGTCCGAACCTTCATTGCCAAGATTCGGCCCATCGCAAGGTCAAACCCAGCTTTCCAACGTTCCTCCTCAATACTCTCTCTATCCGGAAGCCCTCGCAAAAGCTGTCTATAGATTGCATCGATTCTTGGCTGCAAAACAGCTGCACTTCTTTGAGCTAAAGAAAGAAGGCTGGCTAATTCACCCTCACTTTTTTTTGGGAATACTGTCTCAGGAGAGACCATCGGCTTTAGATTTGTTGCTGCTGCTGCTGTAACAAGTGATTGCTTTGCTGCATTGGATGCTACTTTCTGCCTTAATTTTGTAGCCGAGACATAGTCTGGTTGATAATCACGAAGCAACTCTGGGTCAAAAAAGTAACGGATACGCGAAGACATTGGTGCCGTCGCTCGATCAGGTACACGGCCCTGCAGATTACGATTCGCATGGACGGCGATATAAATACCACCCGTTTGGTAACAAAGTTTCGACAAACTAAAAGGACCAAATCCTGAATCGATTGCCTCATTCGAAAGCAAATTGTCGCTGATGTGGATTGCTTCTGGAAACAGCGTTTCTGGCCCTTGCTCAACAACTGCCCAATCTTCCACCGACGCATATGTTGGATCGAACTCAACATACTTCATTTCAATAAACCGCTGCCCAAAAGGAGCCGGCACACCAACAACACATACAGAAACACCCAATCGACGACAAACTGTCGCAACCTGATCGGCAAGAGACTGATCATCACCAACCTCATCCGTAAAGACAACAATCATTCCATTTGAACGACCAACCCGACGGATGGCATTCAGACGCTCTGCGGCAGCACGAATCGCCGTGAATGTCTTTTCAACACCACTATTGTCGACCTCAATTCCTTGAATCGCTTCAACAACTTCAGCAGAAATACGCGTTGGCTTATTTACAATAAATTGAAATCGCTGACCGTATGCCAAAACAAGGTTCGTCAAGCCTGCCGGTGTGCCCCCCTCACTATCGTGACTCAACTCACGAAATACTCGTTTCAACCGACTCGCTATTTCCTGACGCTGGCCTGCAAGGCTCACTGACTGGTCGAACACCCAACATACTGTTGTTGGAGCATCTTCAAGCGAGCGGGCAATTTCAAGACTGAGGCGATCAATTGCACCACTTGCTCCAGTTGCTGCAACCCCAACATTCACACCAACCACTGTCTCAATAAGTTGATCTACCTCATTTGGCCCCATGGACTCAAACGTTACGGGATCAATACGAACACTTTTCGTTACAAGCATATTTTGTGGAGGAGGAATGAAAGGGATATCCGCTTTGTTTGAGGATATTGCCTCTGCAACCGTCACACCTCGCTCACTTAAGGCACCGAGTTCCTTCAGGTCCACATCAGAAACTTCCAACTCTTCGGGTTCGAACACAAACTCTGGTTCTGGCTCAGAAATTGGTTGCTCAATCTGAATCGCCGGAGCATGAATAATTTGTGGATCGATCGTAATACCTGCCAAACAGAGTAATACAACACCATGCAGTCCAAGGCTTACGAACCATCCCGAGCGTCCGCCCTGCTTTCTCAATCGATTGTCTTTCACAACACTGGGTACTTGAGGTGGCAGGACATCCTTGCATGCAGGAACTGGTGGAGGCGAGGATTGCGCTGACGGCGAACCGTTCTTCGATGATGAGACCCTATGAAATTTCATTAGAAACAGCCTGTCACAAAAAAACTCTACAACCGCCTCATATTTTGATAAATTATACCTTCCTTCTCGCAATATTTTCTTCCGGACGCCTTCCTATGATCCGCTTCACCCAAAAAACTACTAGTTTTAACTGTCATTTTCAGAATAAGAGACCAAAACAGCTCGCTGTTGGCAGGTATGGTTTTGTTCAAGAATCTCATTGCCATCTCACTGAGACATCTAGGAGGATTCTTTACAAGCAACTCTTCCATAGGAAAATAATGCTTTTCTGTCTCATCGCATGTAGTTGCTGGACGATGACAGCACAAAGTGCTGATGAAAACTCTGGGATAAAAACCCCAACTGTCGAGCAAGTCAAGAGCCTCAGGACATCTGATGGGGTTCCTCTTCAACTGATGTATTATCCACCGCAAGGAAAAGCGACCGCCACCGTTATTCTTGTACACGACATCGGTGGCTCGGAAAAAACTGTGCGAAGGCTAGCATCTGGCCTACAGAAAGCAGGCTGTGCAGTTGCAGTTCCTGATCTACGGGGTCACGGAGGCAGCAAAAACACAGACCTCGATGTCTCAAAGAAAAGGCTTCTTTTGAATCAACTACGCATGATTCCTGCAAGTGGTGGTGGCAGAATCCGAAAAAGTGCCAATCTCAAAGGTGATCTCGAAACCATCCGAAATTGGCTTGTAGAGAAAGAGGCCGAGGGTAACATCGATCTCAAACGACTTTGCGTTATCGGATCAGGACTTGGTGGCACACTCGCCGCAACATGGGCCGTAGCCGACTGGAACTGGATTCCGAACACGCAGGGCCCACAGGGACAACAGGTTCAAACTGTCATTCTAATTAGTCCTGTCTGGGCTGATCAGGGAATATCTATCACGAATGCTCTTAACGTTCGAACAACCTCTGGCGAACGTGAAGTGAAACCCTTATTGGAACACCTTCCAATTATGATCATTGCTGGAAGCAACGATCGCCAATCAAATCAACTTTTTAAGCGATTAAAGGGCGCACGTCCTACGAGTTGGTTTAAGGAATCAGCAAATGGGACAAAGGAGCAAAGTGAAAGAAAGCTTTCACCGAACCAGCCTAAAACGGGCCCGCTTGTCTTCGAAGAAATACGTTCGAGCCTCCGCGCAGACAAACTCGCATCTCTCCCCTCAGGAAATCGTACTCCACTGCAATTGTGTGCGTGGTTTATCAGCGAAACATTGTCGGGAGACAATTAACAAGGCCTAGATTAATCTATGCAACCCGTGTGATCACATATGGAAAAAGCAGCTAAGGCTTTCCCTTATTTATCACGGAAGTCGTAATTCTGTGCCGGGTACAAGTAATAGAGGGCTTCGCAAACGATCTCGATTCGCATCAAAAATTGCATCTGCCATATGTGTGTTTCCGTACACTCGTTGAGCAAGCGAAGCTAACGTCTCACCAGGTGCAACGCGAATCGTGCCACGACTACGCTTGCTGGCTGTGTCCTGGGGGTGAACTGGCTGCAGTTTTGGTGGACTTTCAAGCCACGGCCCACCTGCACCATCGGAACTCTTCTCTCTTTGGCTTGGCGCCCTACTTTGCATTGACGTCGAATGCACAGTCACGTTAGAGGTACTTTTTGTACCGGTCATATCAGACGGCTCAATGCGACGAGTACCTTCGTATGCCGCTCCTTTACCAAAGACACGCCATGCAGGTGGCACGATCATCTCAAAGCCAATCGGCAGAACTTCTGGACTCGATAGCCGATCAGCATTTACCTGCCACAAGGCTGATGCTGCTTGCGGATGACCATAAAGGCGAGTTGCAATGCCTGTTAAATCGTCTCCATCCTGTACACGATACCGTTCCGGAATTGAATCTGGTATTTCCCGATGCGGGCCTATGTTTTTCTTTCTAGCCAGTTGGAGCCGATGCGACGCGACAGCGTGCGACCCGTCCAGAAGCGGTGGTGGGGGCATTTCAACGGTCGTACGATATGCACCATACATGCCCGGCGGTGCGTTGCCCAGCGAATGTGCTGGCATTCTCTCTGGGGTGATGAGTTGAGGTTGTGAAGGTAATGGTATTTCTTCTAGGCGACTTAATCCTGATTCTGTGGGGTTATAAATCTGGCGAATAACGCGAGTTCCTTGTGGGTTTTTTGCAGGAACCGTGAAGGAATTCGGTATCGACTGTGATGTTTCGTCCCTGCCAAAAGGATTCGTTTGCTCACGAGGAGTTTGCGTGACTACTTCACGGGACACAGTACTCACAACTGACGAGATAAATGGCGCAGCAACAAAGCCACCCGCCACAACCATTCCTAAACCAACAAGAAACCGAAAGATTTGAACGAGGCTTGTCATGCTTTCACCACAAAGAGGCTGGGGACTGCGTTGAACAGGCACAAGAAAACCTGCCCAACTGCTGCATCCTTGCAATTGAAAACGCCTAGAATCGTGAACCACGATTACTCGTAACTATGGGACATTTATTGACGGTAAGCGTTCTAAGAAAATGTTATTCGTCAGAAAGATTGCCTAACAACTCTCCAGGATCCTGCACAATCAGCATGAACCGCAAGGATTCACAAGAGCGTCATCACAGTGGCTCCGCTAAAGCCTCACGCTTTACGGGTGCCGCATTTCCTACACTTCCTTGCAACCAAAGTACTATCGGCGATGCGATCACAATTGTGCTGTACGTACCACTGATAATCCCTATGAGAATTGCAAAAGCGAAGGCATGAATACCTTGCCCTCCTAAACAGTAGAGAATGATGGCTGCCAACAGGGCTGTTCCCGACGTAAGTATTGTTCGACTCAGGGTCTGATTAATAGCTCGGTCGACCATCTCGGCAGAGACAGCTGAACTCTTACCGCGTATTTCTCTCATCCTGTCAAAAATAACGATTGTGTCATTGATCGAAAAACCTACGATTGTCAGCAGCGCTGCAACGACATCAAGACTGATTTTGAAATCATCGACAAGTGCCCATCCTAAATACGGGGCAACATAAACACTCAGTGCAATACACGCTATGGTGACAAGAACATCATGCAGCAATGCGACGACTGCTGCCAATCCAAATGCCACATTTTGAAATCGCAACCAGACGTACGCGACAATCATAACAAGGCTGGCCAAAAGAGCATAAACCGCTGTCACCTTTGTGTTGCCGGCGACTTTCCCACCTATTGAATTCGCCGAAAGATAAATTGGCGTACTGGCCAACTGGCCCGCAACTTGCTCCAACACCTTACGAGTATCCTCCGGAGCAAGTGATGTAGACAACGACCACGTGCGATACGGTTTCTTTCGTGTTTGCATTCCGGGTGATGTCAACTCAAAAGCAACCCCCTCGTGGCCGGCTTGCTTAAAAGCCTGCTCGATAGTCTCTTGCAGAGTTACTTGATTAATCTTCTGTGGGAAATCAAGTTCAACAGCAGTACTCAATGATTCGAGATCCTGAGGACTACTTTCTTCACTCGTTTTTGGGTCACTTTCATCCTCACTTGCCTCAGAACCTTGTGTCCCCTGCAAATCGCCAGAAGACTTGTCCGCGGTTGACACGATTTCACCAAAGCCCATTGAATACGTCGCCAATCTGCCCGGGAAGGAAGTTCGAAGCATCTCCTCAACTGCATCGCCACTTCGCTCCGACGTATCGATCTTATATCGTAGATTTGCTGGGACGTCTCCGACTGTTACTGAACTTACGGCAACATCAGGCAGGCTTGAAACTGCCTCTCGAACAGATGAAATATCAAGCCCTTGGTCTTCCTTAAACGCCACCTGCACACTGGTACCACCAGTGAAATCAATATCGAAGATACCTTGCCCTCGCTGCCATGCTGCAACAAGACCGATCGCAATGAAAATAAGTGACACGACAACGGCTGGCCTCACCCATCGCACAAACTCATAGCTTGTTTTTCCAAACAATCGCGCCATTGAAAGAGTCTTGAGCAGCCGTTTCTGTTCAGCAAGATCAAAAAGAACCCGCGAGCAAAAAACTGCTGTGAACAAATTAAGCGACAGGCCGAGAATCAGAGTAACCGCAAAACCTTTAAGTTGGTCTGTACCAATCGAAAACAGAACGATGCCCGTAATAAGTGTTGTCAGATTCGAGTCGACGATGGTTGAAAACGCCCGTTGGAAACCATTCCGAATAGCCATACGAACAGATGCACCACGGTCCAGTTCTTCTCGCATCCGTTCATAGATAAGCACATTTGCATCGACAGCCATACCAACAGAAAGCACGAGGCCGGCTAATCCAGCCAACGTAAAAGCCGCTTTGATAGAAATCATCAGTGCCACAACAAGAACAATATTCAACAAAACAGCTAAATCAGCAACGATCCCGGAAAACCGGTAATACATGAGCATGAATGTCAGGACAACAATTGTTGCCAGCAACATGGCCCGCGCCCCAGAGCGAATTGTATCTGCCCCTAGCTGTGGACTGATTTTCTGCTCACTAATTGGATCACTATACAAAGCAGCGGGCAGGCTCCCCGCATTCAGCACACCAACAAGAAACTCAACATCAGCCTGTTTAAAGCTACCCGTAATTTGTCCGTCGCTTGAAATCGTACTTCGAATCGTGGGGGCTGACAGCAACACACCGTCAAGCACAATCCCTAGCCGACTAAGCAAACGGTTCGCTGGATCTGGCAGGTTCTGACTTGTGAGTGTCCCAAAGAGCGCTGCCCCCTGAGAATTAAAAGAAAAGTTTACGCAGGGCTGCAAATTCTGATCATATCCACCTGAAGCCCTCGACAGAAAATCACCTGTCACATCAAATCGATCCAGAGCTACAAGAACTTCCGGAGTCCCATCACCAGCTTGACGCATCACCAAAGTTGAGTCACCAGTTGGATCGATCTTCTGGGTATCGATCTGTATCCACCTACCGATTGAACGATCCCCTGAAGTCACCAGGCTGCCAGAGGAACTAGTCGCCTTTTCTATAATTTCTTTATGACGCGGATCCTGGGGATTAGCGACTATCCGAAACTCTAATACACCAGCACTCGAGACGATTCGTTTAATAAACTCGACCTCGGCTTGATCCACCTCAGGCACAATGACTTCGAGTTGGTTTGTTCCATACTGACGAACTGTGACTTCTTTCTGTCCACCCGGATTAACTCTACGACTCACCGCAGCGACAAGTTTGTCCATGCTCACGCCGCCCTCAGGCTGTTTAGCAGAATCAATTTCGTAGACGAGTATGACCCCTCCCTTGAGATCAATGCCCATGCGAGGAGGCCATCCCAGTGCAGTCACTACAATGCCCGCTGCGAGAGCTACAAGGACAATCGACAGCCTTCCCCAAAGACCACTTGCTTTGAGTTGCCGAGTGACAAGCCAGGCTAAGAATGTTGGCACAAAAATAATAGAAAGCGTCAGCGCCCAGACCGCCCACGACTCGTTCCACCACACTGCAGAGGCGTTCTCAGCTACCTGAGCAAGCAATCCGAACCAGCCATCCATGCCATTCATCTCAATCTTCTTTCATCAAAAGTTTAATCAACAAAGTGCGGTACCCGGGCGTCATGCCCCAGCACCAACTGTTTTTTCATTATCTGAATCAGCAAGCACGCGATTCACACTTGCTAAGGTAAATGTAATTTTTGCGTTCGAGCTTTCGTCAACCTTGAGAACAACGCGATCCTGCTCTCGATCTACACTCGAGACGATGCCAACTATCCCAGATGCTGTAATAACACGGTCATTTTTTTTGACATTACTCAGAAGTTCTCGTTGCTTCCGCATACGTTCCCTCTCCGGCCGATACAAGAGAAACCATGCTGCAACAACGATGAGGACCATCGGGAAATAGGTGATCAATAATTCCAAGGGCCCGGCAGGGGGCTTGGAATCAGTAGCAGCAGCGAGCTGCGCTACAATTCGAGTTTGATCAAAGATTTGCATGAGAAACACCCGGGGCTAGAGGAGAGCAAAACCACTCCACCGAAAAGTGCAAATGTAGTTTCCCGCGGTTCCAACGGACAAGTCCGAATGCAGACAACCGGGACACAGGGCAACTCCACACCCTCATTTGCACAATAGCCTCAATTCATGCGGGCGAGAATATCCGCCCGAACTGCTTGAAATTGGCCAGCAACAATCGCCTCTCGAAGCCGCCCCATCAATCGCTGGTAGAAGGTGAGATTATGAATCGAGGCTAAAATTGGACCAAGCATTTCCCCCGCCAGAAAAAGATGCCGCATGTACGCCCGAGTATGGCCGCAAGCCATACATGGGCAATCACTTTCAATTGGGCGTTTGTCCTTCAGATAGAGAGCATTTCTTAAACGTAACGGGCCGTCAAACGTATACAGCAATGCATTACGACCACAGCGTGTTGGTAGAACACAGTCAAACATATCAATTCCTACCGCAACAGCATTAATAATATCCTCTGGCTTTCCGACTCCCATAAGATATCGCGGCTTGTCTTCTGGTAAGTGTGGCACTGTCGCCTGAAGCGTTGATGCCATTGCCTCCGGCCCTTCTCCAACAGACAGCCCTCCGACTGCAAAACCCTCAAAAGGCAGTGACCGAAGGTGCTTGGCACTGTTTGCTCGTAGTTCAGAATCAAGCCCTCCCTGCACAATTCCAAACATTGCCTGATCTGATTTTTGACGAGCAGCTAAACAACGCTCCCCCCACGCGAGAGATCTTTCCATTGCCTCAGCGACGTCATTTCGTGCGGCAGGAAGGCCAATCACATGATCAAGCTGCATCGCGACATCAGCTCCTAGTGATTCTTGAATAGCAACTGCCTTCTCTGGAGTGAGGTCCACCTGAGACCCATCGAGGTGCGACCGAAACATTGCCCCGTGATCGGTCACCTTAACTTGCTGAGCAAGGCTAAACACTTGATAGCCACCACTGTCAGTGAGGGTCGGCCCGGACCATCCCATAAAATGCCCGACACCACCCGACTGGTCCACTAGTTCCTCACCTGGCCTGAGGTGTAGATGATACGTGTTCGCCAATAGCATTGTGGCACCAGTCTCGGCAACACGAGCTATATCCACACCTTTTACTGATGCCAGTGTCGCTACTGGCATAAAGAGCGGCGTCTGCACTTGTCCATGCGGAGTAGTGAGAACACCCGCCCGTGAACCAGACGAATGAGCTACTTCAACGTGAAAACCAAAGCCATCACTCAAAAGATGCCAAGCGCCTCAAGACTATATCTGACCACAAGTCCCGCTGCTACCACACTAACCATACTCATAAGCTTCACAAGAATATTCAGGCTTGGGCCGCTTGTATCTTTAAATGGGTCACCGACTGTGTCGCCGACAATTGCTGCTTTGTGGGCCTCAGTGCCCTTGCCGCCGTGCACACCACTCTCGATATGCTTTTTCGCATTGTCCCACGCTCCACCCGCATTCGCCATAAAGACAGCAACACAGAAGCCCGTGGTAAGAGCACCAACAAGCAGTCCCATGACACCACCGACACCAAGAAGCAAGCCGGTGACAACAGGTGCGGATAACGCAAGAAGAGAAGGCAACACCATCTCTCGTTGCGCCGCCTTCGTACTGATTGCAACTGGCGCCGCGTAATCTGGCTTTTCAGTACCCGCCATGATTCCGGGTTTCTCTCGAAATTGCCGGCGAACCTCTTCGACCATGCCTTTGGCAGCACGGCCTACAGCTTTCATTGTGAGTGCACAAAACACAAAGGTACTCATTGCACCAAGAAACATGCCGACAAGTACTTTTGGATTCATGAGTGTCACGTCATAAAAATGCATAAAGTCAGCCATTCTCGCCGCTCTCACCTCAACAAGGTCATGGGCTGTCTGAAGTGGCTTGGTCTCAGGCATCTTCTGAATTACAGAACCGCTCGGGAGTTTTTCATAATCAGTAATAGCGTTTTTTAACTCCCGATCATCAACAAGAAGCCACGTCTGGTTCTCCGCAGGTGTTGCACCTGCCTTAACGAGCACGTCGTTTGAAACTTTGACCCACGACCCCGCCTGGGCAGTGCTATTCTCGGTCACTGTAACAGCAGACTCGCCCCAGCGTTCAAATCCAATTCGCACTTCCTCGACATACGCCGCAAGCAGCGCTAACGCGGTCAGAGCAGCCGAGCCAATTGCAAATCCTTTACCTGTTGCTGCTGTCGTATTTCCGAGTGCGTCGAGAGCATCGGTCCGCTCACGAACAATCTCGGGCATTTCAGCCATCTGGGCGTTCCCACCTGCGTTGTCAGCAATGGGACCATAGGCGTCAGTGGCGAGCGTAATGCCAAGGGTAGAGAGCATTCCAACAGCTGCAATCCCGACACCGTAGAGACCAAGAGCAAATGCATTCGGATCTGCGAAACTAAAACCGTTGGCAAACCCGAAGGCGAGCAGCGTCGCAACCCCTGTTATCAAGACTGGCGCCCACACGGAGAGCATTCCCTCGGCAACACCACCAATAATTATCGTCGCAGGTCCAGTTAAAGCCTGGTCAGCCAATTCCTTCGTTGGTGCGAACTCATTACTTGTTGAATATTCTGTCCACTTTCCTATGAGCCAGCCGGCGACCAAACCCACAATGACGCTGACTGAAACACCGATATGCGACCACCCAAGCAATAAAAACGTCAGTACGACAGCCGCCCCGACAATGGCAAGTGTGGAAAGATTTATCCCACGAGCCAATGCAGCTAAAAGTGATCGCTGAGATGCATCTTCTTGAGTCTTGACCTGCCAGATCCCCCACACGGAAAGGCCGATGCCCGCTGCAGCGATGAGGATTGGCAAAAAGAGGGCACTCAGTTGCATAAAGTAGTCTTTATCTGACACACCAGAAAAAGCAGCAACGCCCAGTGCAGCAGTTGCGAGAATGCTACCGCAGTAGCTTTCGTAGAGGTCTGCACCCATCCCAGCGACGTCACCAACATTATCTCCAACATTGTCCGCTATTGTTGCCGGATTACGGGCATCATCTTCGGGAATATTTTGCTCAACTTTACCAACAAGGTCAGCTCCAACATCTGCTGCTTTTGTAAAGATACCCCCACCAACACGTGCAAAGAGCGCCTGCGAACTGGCTCCCATGCCGAAACAAAGCATCGTGACCGTGATTTCTTCAAGCGACAACGGTGACGCGAATATCGGCACTAACCAGTAAAGAATAAAAAACCAAACAACAATATCGAGCAAACCAAGCCCGACTACTGTGAGCCCCATCACCGCACCTGAACGAAACGCTACCTGGAGGCCATCGTTCAGGCTCTTCTCCGCACCAGCCGCAGTTCGATTACTTGCAAGTGTCGCAGTCTTCATGCCAAACCAACCGGCCAGACCAGAAAACAGACCGCCCGAAAGAAACGCAAATGGAACCCAGGCGCTTTGAACATTGAGTCCAAAAGCCATAAAGAGAAGGAGTGCAAAAATAACTGCAAAAAATCCGGCAACTACTTTGTACTGCTGCCTGAGATAAGCATCGGCACCTGTACGTACATACCCTGCAATCTCGATATTCTTTTCAGAGCCACCCGACTGACTTTCCATCCACTGATAAAATTGCCACGCTTGCCAAAGGGCATAACCAGAGCCAATGATCGCCAGGATCCAAAACAGACCATAAATACCAAAAAAACTTGCTGATGGAGGTACTCTACTTCCATCAGAGGCCTGAACAAAAGAAGGAACAAGCACCACCATTGCAGCGGCTGCAGAAATAAGTTTCACGGACGTTCAACTCCGAAGAAGATAATAAGCCAGGGAAAGAGACTTCTACGATTACTCATCAAAGCCTCATTTACTAATGAGGACTTTAACCCCTGTGAAAAAAACATGTCAAACGGCCTCAGCAATTTTATTTGTTTTTTTACAAAGGATCATCATACCCACCGACATAAAGCAGGCAGGGCGATGACAACAATCAGCCAGAACCGCCTTCTTTGGGCCGACCATCAACAACAGATCGGCCGATTGAATGGTATAGAAACCCGTTGGAAAGCATTTCTGCACGATCAAAGAGATTGCGGCCATCGAAGATCACATGGCTTGCCATTGCCGCCTTGAGCGCCTTGAAGTCCGGCCGGCGGAAATCTCCCCACTCTGTCATGATCGCTAGTGCATCTGCATTCGTAACAGCATCCAGCGGGCTCGATGCGTACTCCAACGCACTGCCGTATATATCTTGGACGTTCTGCATAGCTTCGGGGTCAAAAACTCGAATCTTTACCCGAGCTGCCAGAAGAACATCGATCAGTTCAAGCGATGGGGCGTCCCTGATGTCGTCTGTTCGAGGCTTGAAAGCAAGTCCCCAGAGAGCTATTCGACGTCCCTCAAGATTGCCATCAAAATGATCTGCTATTTTTTTGCCGAGAACTTGCTTCTGTGCGAGGTTGGCTCGATGCACTGCCTGCAAAATCGTTAATTCACTCGATCGCTCACGCGCCATAGCGGAAAGTGCCTGGACATCTTTTGGAAAACAGCTTCCTCCGTAACCGACGCCAGGAAACAAAAATGAAAATCCAATCCGACTGTCGTGCCCAATGCCTCGCCTCACGTCATCCACATTGGCTTCCATTCGCTCACAAAGATTTGCGACTTCATTTATAAAACTTATCTTGGTCGCTAAAAGTGAATTCGCCACATATTTCGTCATCTCGGCACTCTCTGGCGACATGACCAGAAACGGTCGCTCAGTTCTCAAAAATGGCGAGTAGAGCCTTCGGAGTTTTTCGGCAACTTCGGGGGTTCGCACACCAACCACTACACGGTCGGGCCGTTGGAAATCTTCTATCGCCGCTCCCTCTTTGAGGAACTCTGGGTTACTGGCAACATGACACTCGTGACCCGTGGCTTCCAGCAGCTGGTGTTCGATTTTGGCAGCAGTACCAACGGGCACTGTACTCTTTGTTATCACGATGACGTCTTCTGCAAGATATGGAGCTATAGATGACACCACACTCCAGAGAGCTGTCAAATCAGCTGCGCCGCTTGTCGTCGGTGGTGTTCCGACTGCAAGAAAGACTATCTCGGCTGCTGCAACCGCTTCGTTCGTATCCGTAGTAAACCGCAGCCGCCCAACCCGTGCATTCCGCTCGACGAGTTCCTCGAGACCAGGCTCATAAATCGGGATCTTGCCATCTTTGAGAGAAGAAACCTTTTTCTTATCAATGTCGAGACATACGACATCGTTACCACTGTCAGCCAGGCATGTACCAGTTACCAACCCCACGTACCCTGTGCCGACTACTGCTATTTTCATTTCGCTTGTTCTTTATTTCCAGACTAAAGACTATTCTCCTTCTGGGACAGTTTCCGCCTCTTCCTGCTCGCTCGGTGGCACTGGAACCACCGCTGCTAACGAATCAGCATCATCTAAACGCATAATCCGAACGCCCTGCGTATTTCGGCCGATAGCCTTAATCTCACCAACATTCACACGTTGTAGTTTCCCACGAGCAGTCATCATCAAGACCTGATCCTCGTCCCGTACCGAGACAATCGACACGACCTTGCCATTTCGGGCAGTCGTCTTGATGTCACGCACCCCTTTACCACCACGACCCTGGGTACGGTAACGCATTCCACTCGACTCTGTTTCAGGTTCTTCAATACTGCCTCCTGCAGAAGACTCTCCTTCGGCAAGCGGTGTACCTGCACCAAACGGCGTCCGTTTTCCATACCCTTTTTCGCACACGGTAAGAAGTGTCGCAGAGGGATCTGCAACAACAATACCGACTAGGCTATCTCCCTTGCCAAGCTTGATGCCCCGAACACCACTGGTGTCACGACCCATTGGTCGAGCATCAGATTCTGGAAACCGAATAGCCATGCCCGAAGCCGTTGCCAGCACAAGCTCATCACCGGGCTGCGTAACGACTGCACCAACAAGCTCATCGCCTTCCTTCAATTTCACGGCAATCAGACCTTTCGTGCGTCGACGACGATACTGCTCAAGAGGTGTCTTTTTCACAGTACCACTACGCGCGGCTAGCAATAGACACTGATCTGGGTTATCGAATCCAGAAACCGCGCGGCACTCTGCCACCCGTTCACCTTCTTCAAACTCCAGCAGATTCACAAGCGCCCTGCCTTTTGCATCACGAGCGAGTTCTGGCAACTCAAAGACTCGCATTGAAAAGACCTTGCCTCTCGTAGTAAACACCAGCAACCAATCATGGGTGCTTGCCACGAAAAAGTGTTCGACAGGATCAGACTCATCGACCCGAGCCCCAGTCAACCCCTTCCCGCCTCGTCGTTGTGCTCGATAGGTGTCGGCCGCAGTTCGCTTGACGTAGCCTGACCGAGTAATTGTGACAACCATTGTTGCTTCAGTAATCAACTCTGCCATGTCACGAATATCAGCGACTTCGCCACTGATCTCGGTTCGTCGAGGCTCCGCAAACTTTGACTCGATTGCAAGCAAATCCGCCCTTATCAATGCACGGATATTATCTTCACTCGACAAAATCCGGAGGAATTCACGAATCTTGGTGAGCAGTTCCTGATGTTCGCCGCCCAGCTTTTCTTGCTCAAGATTCACGAGTTGTCCAAGCGTAAGACGCAATACCGCATCAGCCTGGACAGGTGACAACCCATAGACTTCTGCTTTCCCTCGTTCTTCCTGAAGAATCCCAAATCCTTCATCGCCAAGGGCCCGCTGCAACAGAGACGCTGGTGTCTCAATCTGCATCAAGCGTTGCTTTGCCTCTGCTTGAGACTTGGAACTGCGGATAATCTTGATCACTTCATCGATGTTGGCCAAGGCAACAAGAAGGCCTTCGAGCGTATGCTTACGATTCCTGGCTCGTGCCAGAAGATGCTGCGTCCTTCGACGAAGGACCGTAGTTCGATGACGCAAAAACTCTTCAAGCATGTTCTTGAACGAGAGCATCCTCGGCTTGCCATCTACTAGGGCAAGAAAGATGAGTGAAAAACTCGTCTGGAGTGGCGAGAATTGATAGAGCTGATTGAGAACAACGTCCGGGTCAGCATCCCGCTTCAACTCCAAAATAAGTCTTACCGGTTCTTTCAGATCACTTTCGTTGCGGATCGCAGAAATTCCTTTTATGCGCTCGTTACTCACCTGGTCCGCAATTTTTTCCTCAATAGCATCTCGTGTTTGTTGGTACGGAATTTCTGTAATCACGATCCTATTACGATTTTTCCCGAATTCTTCAACGTGAGCACGTGCGCGAAGCGTAATTGTACTTCTTCCAGTCAGATACCCACGTAGCAAGGACTCCCTCCCCATGACAATTCCGCCTGTCGGGAAATCAGGGCCAGGGACAATCTCAAGCAACTCTGCCATTGATGTGTCTGGGTTGTCGATCATTTGAACAAGCCCACGACATACTTCACCAAGGTTGTGTGGAGGAATACTTGTTGCCATACCGACAGCAATACCACCAGCTCCATTTACTACCAGGTTGGGAAAGCGACTCGGAAGTACGACGGGTTCCGTATTTCGCTCATCGTAGGTTGGCACAAAATCGACTGTATCGAGATTGATGTCATCAAGCATCTGTGACGCAATCGGGGACAGCCGAGCTTCTGTGTATCGCATAGCTGCTGCAGGCAATCCGGCGATTGATCCAAAGTTACCCTGCTTATCCACAAGCACATGACGCATATTCCATTCTTGGGCCATACGGACAAGCGTAGGATAGATCACACTTTCACCATGAGGATGGTAGTTACCGCTGGTGTCACCCGATATCTTCGCGCACTTTACCCGCGAAGAACCAGGTGAAAGGTTCAGGTCATTCATGGCAACCAGAATGCGTCGCTGCGACGGCTTCAGTCCATCACGAACATCAGGAAGAGCTCGACTGACGATAACGCTCATTGCGTATGTCAGGTAACTCTCCTTAAGTTCTTGCTCGATTGGCAGATCGATAAGTCGGCCACCCAATCCGCGATCAGGTGAACCACTGCCGTCATTCTCTGATGGCGGCTTATTTGAAGCGTCATCAGATGGGGTGTTTTCGTCAGCCAAGGGGTGCGTTCTCCCGGGAATAGACCGTTTGGAAAGGCGGATGCTTGAACTTGAACATACCCGCCCCAAGCAGGCGGTCAACCGGCCTTAATATACCTAAAAAACGTCATTTTGTACGGCTTGACCGGCATCGCTGCTGCTTCTACCCTCCTGCTCCGTTCCTTTCATCCTCTTTGGGCGACGCTGGTGATATTCAGAAGCCCCTTAATCGCAATCCTGATCATCGTATTTTCGGCTACTGCCGCTCTTTTGCCGGGGCTTGGTACGGCCCCGCTCTGGGATGAAGACGAGCCGAAAAATGCTGCCTGCACACTGGCAATGCTGGATTCGGGTGACTGGGTTGTGCCTACTTACAATGGCACTCTTCGTGTTGAAAAGCCTCCACTCGTGAATTGGATACAAATCGTCGGGGTTTCATTTTTCGGACGGAATGAATTTGGTGTTCGTATAGGGTCAGCCTGCCTGACTGTCGGCACGTGCCTGCTTACATGGTGGACTGGACGGCTTCTCGCTGGGCCACTCGTTGGACTCCTCTCAGGCCTTGTCATGTCAACGTGCATTTGGACGGGTGTAGGCGGACGAGCCGCAACCCCTGATGCGTCACTTGTTTTTTGCACCACTTTGGCTGCCGCCATTTATGTCCACGCCATTCAACGGGGAGCTCTCACAAGGATCACCCGAAAACATGCCTTAGGCATCGGCCTGGCCTGTGGATTAGCCATTCTCGCTAAAGGTCCCGTCGGCATTGTGCTCCCGATGCTTGCATTCCTTCTCACCGCTTTAGTCCTTCGACAAAAATCTGCTCCGATTGGTAGCAGGTCCTGGCTTTACACAGCTGCGGCCTCCCTGCGGCCACTTACAATTGTTTCTGTAGCAACACTTGTCGCCCTGCCATGGTATCTACTGGTTGGCCTGCGGACGAACGGGCAGTGGATTACCGATTTCCTTCTTATTCATAACGCCGGAAGATTTGCCGCCCCCATGGAAGGGCACTCCGGTTCGTTCTTGTACTATCCGATGATCCTCGCCATTGGAATGTTCCCATGGTCAATTATTCTGCTCGCCATTCCGGCCCATGCCCTATTTCTTTGGCGGACAAAACGCTTGACGAGTTCACACTTCCGCGCTGTTACCTTTGCTGGGTGTTGGGCTTTGGTTTGGATTGGTATTTTTTCACTCGCAGGAACAAAACTTCCCGGTTATATCTGGCCGGCATACCCAGCTATTTCAATTGCTACCGCTCTTTACGTTGCTGACTGGATCTGCGGACACACCGGTTGGGAGAAAGTGGTCTTCAGAAACATGACTTCAGACAAAGCTGCATCGGTGGTCATGCATATTGGGTGGCTCAGCCTTGCAGTAGTCGGTGTTTGTTTCATCGGCGGACTTCCAATAATTTCCCATCAGTTCGCCCCTGGAAACGAATGGCTTGGGCTTCTTGGATTTCTTCCTGTCACGACAGCTGCTGTGTGCTTCATTTTACAATCACACGGGAAGCGAGGGCTTGCCGTCAGTACGCTCATAAGCTCATCAGTCTTATTTCTAGCCCTCCTTGGTGGGGTTGCAGCAGTCCGCCTCGCCCACCATCAAGGCGCTGCAAATCTTCTCGCCGAATTATCCCCAGAGCAACGGACAGGCGTCTGGGCGAGTGTCAAAACACCTCGGCCTAGTCTTGTCTTTTACACAGGCGAATCAGTTAAGAAACTTTCCGATATTCATTCAGGTATTCGGCATCTCCGTGATACGCCTTTCGCCCGACTCGTGGTTCGATCAGACGATCTGCCAGGAATCCTACGACTGCTTCCCCCTGGGTTTGAAATTCTCAATGAAAAACCACGTTCCTTTGATTCCGGCCTCGCGGTCATTGCAAAGGCTCACTCTGAAAACACCCGTTCACTCGCCCAAAGTTCTCATCCGTATTGACTAGAACACCATCCTGTCTGGAGCCACGTTCATGAATCGGTTCATTTCTTTTATGACACGCCACTCTCAGCTGTTTGTTGCTGCTGTGGCAATCGTTGTACTCGCATCGGGTTTTATTGGGATGCCTTTTTGGGATGAAGATGAACCGCGATTTGCTGCTATCGCTCAGACCATGGTTGAAACAGGAAACTGGACAGTCCCTTTATTCAACGGCGAACTTGCAGTTGACAAGCCCGTGCTCATGCACTGGTGTATGGCCGCATGTTTTTCAATTTTTGGGATGAATGAAATTGCTGCCCGTCTTCCTGCAGCACTAGCAGCTCTGTTGACATCTCTTGCCCTTCTTCGGCTTGGCACTCGCTGCTTCAGTACGGCAACGGGCATTGTCGCAGCCCTTGCCTACCTCGGCTGTTTACTAGTCGCAATCGAATCTCACGCCGCGACCCCTGACTCGATTCTTGTTGCTCTTTCAACATGGGCAACGCTCCTTCTGGTTGAACCTTTTCTCCTGGATAGGCGACATCCAATCGACAGTACAAAGCAGGATGTACAGACAAGCAATGCTTCCTCCGTCAGCGTGTGGCACGCCGTCCTTGCAGGCAGTTTGCTCGGCCTGGGAGTCCTCTGCAAAGGACCGATCGGCTATATCGGGCCACTTGTTGTTGTCATGGGTTGGGTTTGGTTTGCTCAATGCCTGTCTCATGTCAAAGAACAGCCTGCTGGTCTCCAGCTCAAAGAGCAGTTACTCTCAACGCTTCGGCACTTCTTTTCCAACGGTATTCCAGCCGCTCTCCATACGGTTCAACAAACTCGACTTCTTATTGTCACTGTCGCTGCCATACTCGTGGCCGCACCGTGGTACGTTAGCGTTGGAGTCCAAACTGATTGGGAGTGGACAAAAGGATTTTTCTTTGTTCATAACGTCGGCCGATTCGTAGCTCCTATGGAACGGCATTCAGGCGGTTTGTTGTTCCATCCACTCACAATGCTCGTTGGCTTTTATCCTTGGAGTTGCTTCCTACCACTTGCCATCTTCGCAACTACACGGCAACTCTGGAAGACCTGGCGACAGGGGCAGGACCCACAAATTGAAAGCGAACAGGCTCCTGTGTTGAGCCTTCTTCTTCTTTGGATGAGTGTCTGGATTGGTGGCTTTTCACTTGCGGCCACAAAACTTCCCAACTACATAATGCCAGCATATCCAGCTGCTGCTCTCCTTGTTGCTGCGCTCGCCATGGAGGCCGTAAAACGCTCTGCTTGGCTTTATCCGCGATGGATGGGCATTGGTGTTGGTGGAATCGCTTTCGGAGGAATTGCAACAAGTGTCACGATTTTGGTTGGCTCGTTTTACGGATTAAATGGTAGTGAGCCTGCTGCAATCATCGGACTCATTCCCTTAGCTGGTGCATTTTGGCTTGCGTGGCGCTCACGACAACAGCCAGCCTATGCTGTAACAGCAATGGTTCTCCTAGGACTTCTCTATTCTTCTTTGGCAGTCGGTCCAACTGCAGCATGGATTAGTCGCGCTAACACGCTTCCCGTCTTGATTGGTGAAGCCCATGCTCATGCCGGAGGACACGCCCGAATAGGAGCGTATTCTCAAATCACACCTAATCTTGTGTATTACGCCAAAGGTATTGTCCAGCAATGGTCTCCTGATTCCGCACGAGCTCAAAACGCTGCCACTTTTCTATCGACCGGGCCAGATGCAGTCCTTGTAATCCCTGAAAATCAATTTCATGAATTATCCTCTTTTCTACCGGAAACCGCCGGGGTCATAGGCCGCGCCCGACCCTTGTTCAAAAATCAGGACTTTCTTCTAGTCGGCAACCTCAAAGAAGCCGAACGAACAGTCGTGAAACGTACTGCGTCGGTTCGGAGCATAAAGAAATGAACCAGCCTGATCGGCATGACCCAACGGCACCTGTCCAATCGATAGAGCGTCCGAGTCCTGGCCTCCTGTCGATTGTCATCCCTTGCTACAACGAAGAAGCGATCATTGAGGCAACTCATGCCCGCATCTGTAGCATTGCACCTCGGTTAGGCATGGAACTTGAAGTTCTTTACGTCGATGACGGAAGTCAAGACAGCACCCTCGAGAAACTAAAGCAACTTGCATCTGGGGACTCACGTATTCTTGTTGTTGAGTTTTCCCGGAACTTTGGCCAACAAGCTGCCATGTCTGCCGGTCTCGAAATGGCACAGGGAGATGCTGTTGTAATTATTGATGCCGATCTCCAAGACCCACCGGAAGTGATTCTTGAAATGATCGCAAAATGGCGAATGGGTGTTGATGTTGCATATGGACGTCGAAAATCACGTGACGGGGAAAGCACTTTCAAACTTGTTACAGCGAAGCTTTTTTACAGGTTTTTCGCTAGGATGATGCCTTATCCCGTACCTGTTGATACTGGTGATTTCAAGTTGTGCGATCGCGCGGTCGTTGACGCTGTCTGTGCACTTCCTGAAAAACGTCGATACCTTCGAAGCCTCATTCCGTGGGCCGGCTTTTACCATGCTCCAGTTGACTATGATCGAGACGCAAGAACTGCCGGAGAGACAAAATACTCTGCCTCCAGACTGCTCTCCCTTGCAGCTGACGCGGTACTTCTTTCATCAGACAAACCCATTCGAATCATCTGGTTTCTTGCTGCCCTGCTTGCTTTTGTGGGAACGTGCGGGCTTGTAACGGAGCTAACACTTCCCACAAAAGAGTTTCTGTCTCTTCCAGCAATTCTGGCTCTTCTTGGGTTTATATCGGCAGCGCAAACCGCCGCAATTGCTATCGTGGGGGAGTATGTTGTCCGTTGTTATCGCGAAGCACAAGCCCGACCACCATTTGTCATCAGGGGCAAATCCGTCTCTGTAAATCAGGTACAGCCAATGCTGAATAACCAAGACTACAACAGGCCCTAATGTCGTGTTTGTACAGCGACAGACGGTACAATTCCGTTTCTTCACGCCCGACCGGATTCTTCATGCTTTAAAGCGCTGACTCAATTGCTTGGATCAAGACTGGATCTTGCGGCGATACGCCCGATTTGAAACGCCCGACCACTGCTCCATTGCGATCGATCAAGAACTTCTCAAAATTCCAACCCACGTCGCCTGACGGATTAGCGGATTCCGTAAGTGTCTTATAAAGATTCGCCTTACCCGAACCCTTCACTGAGATTTTTGAAAACATGTCAAATGTAACGCCATAGTTTTTTGAACAAAACGAAGCAATCTCACTATTGCTACCGGGCTCTTGGGCTCCAAAATCATTCGCGGGGAATCCGAGAATGACAAAACCTTTGTCCTTAAACGTGTCGTACAGTTTCTGCAGACCAGCATACTGCGATGTGTAGCCGCACTGACTCGCTACATTCACTATGAGCACAACCTTGCCACCGTAGTCACTTAGATCTTGGTCCGTTCCATCAATTCTCTTCATCGAGCCAACCAATGGTGACGCTGCATTACCTGATGCAGACATCGCAACCATCCCAACAATTAAAAACAACCCGACTGTGAGTCTCATTACGGACAAGGAAATCATGTGCAACTCCTTACAAAGTTAATCTCAACTATCAAAGAACATCGAAAAATCAATGAAGCCAAAACTTCATATCAAAACCATCTACAACAGTCCTATCATAACGGAAAGCGAGGACATGGCTGCCTGAAATCCTGCTTATTTGGATGGACCAGCCCGTAATACCGCTTCATCAGCCCCATCCCCGAACAGTTCAAAATTCTTTCGGAACTTCTCTGCAAGAGTTCGGGCTGCCTCCTCCCAAGCTGCCGCATCTGACCAGGCATCCTGAGGTATGAGGAGACGCTCAGAGACGCCCGGCACCCGACAAACCGCCTCGAGTCCAAAAATGGGGTCTCGCTGAGTTGGCTCATTGGCCAGTGAGCCAGCATGAATCGCATCAATAATGGATCGGGTGCTTGACAGATCAATTCGTTGGCCAACTCCTAGCCCTCCTCCAGTCCAACCGGTATTCACCAACCAGGCCTGAGCCCCGTGACGTCGAAGTTTTTCCGAAAGCAAACGTGCGTAGACAACCGGGTGGCGAACAAGAAACGCGGCGCTGTAGCATGGCGAGAAAGCAAGCTGGGGCTGAAAAACACCCATTTCTGTCCCCGCCACCCGAGCTGTATATCCCGACAGGAACTGATACATCGCTTGCTCAGGCGTCAGTCTACTTACCGGAGGCAGCACTCCAGAAGCATCACACGTTAAAAAAATCACATGACGAGGGTGACCAGCGAGAGATGGCGAACGGGTATTGTCAATAAATTCGAGAGGATAGGCGGCTCTCGTATTTTCTGTTATCGCATTTGAATTGTAATTCACCTCACGAGTGGTTTCATCGTAAACAACATTTTCTAGAACTGTACCGAATCGAATGGCTCGATAAATATCGGGCTCTTTTTCCAAAGCAAGGCTGATACACTTCGCATAACAACCTCCTTCAATGTTAAAAACACCGTTGTCACTCCATCCGTGTTCGTCATCACCAAGAAGCCTACGAGTTGGATCAGCTGATAGCGTTGTTTTCCCTGTCCCTGATAGACCAAAAAAAAGGGACACATCTCCCGACTTTCCCTCATTTGCTGCACAATGCATCGAAAGCACGCCTTTGGGTGGCAACAACCAATGCATGAGCGTGAACACCCCTTTTTTCATTTCTCCGGCATACTCAGTACCGAGAATGACCTGCTCTTTTCGTTCAAGTGAAATATCTACGCTGGTACGACTTGTCATTTGTGCCGTAAACGAATTTGCAGGAAATTGACCTGCATTATAGATGACACAATCAGGAGCCCCAAAGTCCTCTAGTTCCTCGCGGGTAGGACGAATGAGCATATTATGCATGAACAGAGCATGATACGCCCTGGCACAGATCACTCGTACTTTGATCTGATGATTTCGGTCCCAACCTGCAAACCCATCGAAAACATAGATCTGATCTCGTGTATTGAGATAGTCAATTGCCCGCTGGCGATTCAGAAGAAATGTATGCTCATCAATTGGATGGTTTATACTTCCCCACCACACATCTTTTTCCGAATCTCTGTGACGAACAATATGCTTATCTTTTGGACTTCTACCGGTTTTTGCACCAGATCGTATTGCAATTGCACCGCTTGAGACAACGCCTGCCTGCTCTCGAGTGAGGGCATCTTCATACAGTCGTGCGGGCGATGCATTCCGCACCACAACTGGTACAGTTATTTCTTGCGGGCTTAAATCTACGTGAATTGGCACACTTCACTCCAAAGACAGTCCGTTTATTTCAAAAACCAAACGTGTGTTTCTCACTACACTCAAGTCGGTTAGTGTACCTATTTACACAGTGCTAACAGCCAAAATAAAAGACACGAGCAGGATGAAGCATCCTGCTGCAAGCAGCACCATCCCTATTGGGCTCGGCTGCACTCTTAAACGCCGAGACATTCTTCTCAAACGACGGCTCAGGTCAGTCCATGCTTCGCCCGCTTCGCCTGATTGGAGAACAACGACACTGACAGTACGCAACGGACCGTTTCCCTCTACATGAGCCTGTAGCCCAAGCGTTGGTAAGGCAACGCTCTCTCCCGCCCATCGAACAGCAGGGTCAACTGCTGCTGCATTTTGTGCAACAAGAGGTCGAACCTGCTCAACTGTTGCATTGTAAATTAGCAAACGCGGCCTCGCAAACAGAATGCACACCGCAACAACCAGGGCATACAAGAGAAGTAAGATGACCTCTCCCCAAGGTGACCCACCTAACAACGGCTGAATGGCGGCGAGTGGCCCTACTGCCACGAGACCTGAGAGGGCCATGCCGAGCAGTGCACTATCCCATGCTGCTGACATAACGAGAGGCCGATGACGCAGTTGTAGCCCACCCATTACGCAACAGTAAACGCCCAGTGGCACCAACGCAATCCAAAAAGGCAGACTTTCAAGCCAAAAACTCATGATGCGTTCTCGTTGGAAGCAGTAATTGCAATTTTTTAAACTGCTAAAGAAAAGCCATGCCGCACATGACAAGCAACCATACTAATTCAATGACGATCATCAAAATGAAGAAGGCATACT
>WLWE01000795.1_pt1 | contig 26082 bp, 23 predicted proteins | sample 6718301 | NCBI WGS metagenome assembly WLWE01 (sample SAMN12718691, study PRJNA515312) | sponge metagenome | isolation source: marine sponge | host: Mycale hentscheli | place: New Zealand: South Island, Marlborough, Capsize Point | collected 2003-05-01 | reverse complement strand
ATCCAAAGGCATACATATCAATCGAGAAAAACTTTCGCGGTGTCTTGGCTGTCCTGTCATTCGTCTTGTGGCACCTCGTCGAGAAGGTATTGATCAACTTGCTGATGCACTAATCCAATCATCTGAGCGGTCAGGACAGATAATCCCTGAATCACTGTCGTCTCATCTTGCAAAACCTGTCGACTCTGATCGTCCTGTTGCTTCAGCTGATGCGATTGCCCGCTATGGTTGGATTGATGAAATCATGAAAGATGTTCTTTCATATTCTGTTCAACAAAGCCGATCACTCGGTGATCGCATTGATTCGGTGTTAACTCACCGAGTGCTTGGAACTGTTGTATTTGCCCTGACAATGCTTTCGATTTTCAGTTCCATCTTTTGGTTGGCGTCTCCACTCATGAACCTGGTTTCCGGATGTGTTGAATTCACTGCAGGATGGGCAGAATCCGTCATGCCAGATGGAATCCTTCAATCGCTTGTTGTTGATGGCGTCATTGCAGGGGTCGGGGGAGTCATCATATTTCTGCCACAGATAGCCATCCTTTTTCTCTTTGTGGCGATACTTGAGGGCTGCGGTTATCTGGCCCGGGCAGCTTTCCTGATGGACAGGCTTCTCGTTGGTGTTGGTCTTTCTGGAAAATCGTTTATCCCACTCCTTTCAAGTTTTGCATGTGCAATTCCTGGCATCATGGCCGCCCGAACGATTGAGAATCGGCGCGACAGATTATTGACTATTCTTGTTGCTCCTCTCATGAGTTGTTCGGCACGACTCCCGGTCTATTTACTTTTATGCAGTGCATTCGTCCCGAATGTTGCAGTTGGAAATTCCTGGATTCGTTTACCAGCTGTCGTCTTGGCCGCCATGTATCTCATCGGAGTTCTTGTTGCGGCAATCGTCGCCTTTATCCTTTCTCGTACAATTTTTCGGGGGCCACCACAACCATTTGTACTGGAACTTCCAAGCTGGCGTTGGCCTCAGTTCGCTGTTGTTGCTGAACGCGTTCGTGAAGCCGCAGTATCGTTCCTTAAAAATGCAGGGACACTCATACTTGCCGTGAGTATCGTCGTATGGGCACTTGGGAGTTTTCCACGACCGGTTCTTGAAGCTGGTGTGAACCCAGAATCTGCGGAGCAACAGGGGGAGGCCTTACGACAAAGTTTTCTTGGTCAGGCTGGCCATCTCATAGAGCCTGTTGTGAAACCGCTGGGCTGGGATTGGCGGATTGGCTGTGCGGCAGTGGCAAGTTTCCCTGCTCGTGAAGTGGTACTTGGAGTGCTTGGTGTTATTTACAATCTTGGTGATGTCGACCCAGGAGAAGAAGAAGGCGCTGGCATGCTTATCCGCCAATTGCGTGCAGCCACTTGGGATGGCACTGATCGCAAGGTATTTACCTTACCTGTAGCACTTTCCATTATGGTTTTCTTTGCACTGTGTGCTCAGTGCGCGAGCACTTTAGTTATTATTGGTAAAGAAACAGGTAGTTGGTTATGGCCACTTGTGTCATTTTCCTACATGACTTTACTCGCTTGGATTGGTGCATTCTTCGTTTTCCAAATCGGTACCGCACTTGGGTGGTAAGTGATGTTACAGGAAATCCTCGTCTTTTTTATTGTTGGGACTGCCAGCATATGGCTCGGTAGAAATCTTTGGAGACGAATGACTGCACCGCCGTGCCAGCCGCCTTCAAAAAGCCCGCCTGGAAGCGATGGATTTGTGCCTCTCGAAGAACTTCATTCATACAAGGAAGTGAAATAGGTTCTTTTTCAAGCAGATACCGGGCTTTTCTTTCCATATCGGGTTCGGTATTTCTATTGAGAGAGTGTCCTCGTTCACGTGCTCTGAAAGACACGCAGCTCAACGCCCTTGGATAACACACGATCAGCCATGATCATCCGCGGTCCGGAACAATCTGATCAGTCAGCAATTGAACAGCTTTTTGCAGCACTTTTCGCAGCTGGCAATCAACACGTGCTCCCGCCTTATTTATTGACCCAGCAGAATCCTTCTCAGCTTACCCACACGCTCTATACAAGTACGCAATCAAAAAAGGATCTTCATCGCTTTGGCTTTACTCGTGGCCAAGCAGTTGTCTATGGATTTCTTTCATCGTGGGAAGACACGCTTGGGTCGCCACAACTTTCTCTTGCGGTGCATCCCTCATTTCGAAACCGTGGTTTCGCGCACACTATGTGCAGTCAGCTCCATGACCTGGCACGTATTCGCGGTGCCCGCTCTGTGCGTGCTCATATCTCAAAAGAGAACCATGACGCGATCGCACTGTGCCGTTCCTTCGGCTATCAACTGACACCCACCACAGATACACATCTTCATGGATCGCTTGAATTACAGAGCACTCGAGATGGGCACAGCCGCTGGGTAGCGTGAGCTTCAAGAATGTTCTGGGAGGATAAAACGACCACTTTGACCCAAGAATGCAAGTGGGTTTTTCAAGCTAATTTTTTCGACAAGCTTTTGATTATGTCCACGTCGCCGCATCTCAACGTGACACTTTGGTACTGAAAGTGGATCACTCGGGCCCCAGTCACCAGCTGAGTTAATCCAGATACGTTCATTGCCGAAACATTCAATAATATCAACTGCTCGCTGGGGCGTGCACTTGCTATCCGGGTAGAGTGTCATGCCAGCCCAGAATCCACGATCAAGAACTTCTGCCACGGTGTGCTCTTCAACATGATCTATGAGAACACGTCCCGGATCAATTCCGGCATTGACGAGTGCATCCATCGTCATTCGTGTCCCCTTGAGTTTATCTTCAAGGTGTGGTGTATGAACAAGAATCAGGCGATCGTGTTGTTTTGCTAATTCAATCTGTTCTTCAAGAATAATCAGTTCATTCCGTGAATTTTTATTGAGGCCAATCTCTCCAATACCCAAGACATTCGGCTTATCCAAGAATTCTGGAATAAGCTTCATCACCTCACGTGCGAACGCGGGGTCTTCAGCTTCCTTGGGGTTAATGCAGAGCCAGCAGTAATGGGCAATACCGTATTGTGCAGCACGTTTCGGTTCTACATCTGTGAGTTGACGAAAATAGTCATAAAAACCAGCTGGACTGGAACGATCGAACCCTGCCCAGAATGCCGGCTCAGTGATTGCGACACAGCCTGCCTGAGCCATACGGCGATAGTCATCTGTGGTCCGACTGACCATGTGAATATGTGGGTCGATATAGGCCATGATGTGTTCTCAGTATTGTGTATTTGGATCGGCTCCAAGTGCTGACTGTGTGTGTGCAGCAGGAGTTGGTTCCGTTGTATGATCGCTTAAGAGTTCAAGCATACGCTGAGTGCGGTTTGCATGATTCTCACAGTTTGAATCAAGTAAAAGTGGGATCGCTTTTTTCAAGGCTCGCACCCGCACGTCCTGCAGGCCCTCGTGCCCCTCGGCTCGCTCAAGGCGGTCAAGAAAGGCGGCGACATCAAGAAGCTTTGCCCGATGCTCCATGAAGTAGATATCAACAACCTGCTGGCTGGTGAGTGGACAACTCGGCTGTGGCATATTTCGTACTCCCTCAAAAACAAAGATAGAGTCAGCCTAGCCAACTCAGGCCGTGCTGAAAAGCAAGAGGGTTGGGCCACCCAATGAGAGCAACCCAACCCTGTATTCTTGCTAGAGGTGTATTGTGACGCTTCAGACGGCATTAATACATATCGTAGTCACCGCCGTGGCCTGCACCGCCCTTGCCCTTCGTATCCTTTGGCTTTTCAGCGATCAGTGCATCGCTCGTCAAAAGAAGCGTTGAGACACTTGTGGCGTTTTGCAAAGCAGTTCGAGTCACCTTGGCTGGGTCGATCACCCCAGCCTTGACGAGATCTTCGTACTTATCGGTTCCGGCGTTGTAGCCAAAGTTCCCTTCACCAGAAAGAACTTTTTCACACACAATCGAACCGTCTTGGCCAGCATTGGTTGAGATCATTGTTACCGGAGCACGTGATGCCCGTACAACAATCTGATAGCCAACAGACTCATCATCGCTTAAACCCTTTGGCTTCACCTGTGAGCTCGCACGCAGCAACGCAACACCACCACCTGGCAGGATGCCTTCTTCGACGGCGGCACGAGTTGCATGGAGTGCATCTTCAACACGGGCTTTCTTTTCTTTCATTTCACTTTCTGTTGCTGCACCAACATTAATCTTTGCAACACCACCAGCGAGTTTTGCGAGACGCTCTTCCAGCTTTTCACGGTCGTAGTCACTGGATGCATTCTCAATTTCTCGACGAATCTGTTCGATTCGCGCCTTGATGTCGGCTGTTTTACCACCACCTTCGATAATGGTTGTATTGTCCTTATCGATAATGACCTTCTTGGCACGACCCAACTCGGCAAGGCCGATGTTCTCGAGTTTCATCCCAAGATTTTCAAAGACAGCAGTTGCTCCTGTGAGGATGGCAATGTCTTCGAGCATGGCCTTTCGGCGATCACCGTATCCTGGCGCCTTGACGGCAGATACCTGGAAGGTGCCCCGCAAACGGTTGATTACCAATGTGGCAAGTGCTTCTCCGTCGACTTCTTCAGACACAATCAACATTGGCTTACCAGCATTCACAACAGCCTCCAACAGTGGAACAATGTCCTTCACTGTGGAGATCTTCTTCTCATAAACAAGGATGTAGCAGTCTTCAAGGACGCACTGCATGGCCTGTGCATCAGTAACGAAGTAGGGAGAGAGGTACCCTCGGTCGAACTGCATGCCCTCGACGAACTCAATTTCTGTTGCCAGGCTTTTGCCTTCGTCAACGGTAATGACTCCGTCCTTGCCGACTTTATCCATCGCTTCTGCAAGCAAGTCACCGATCTCGGCATCATTGTTTGCTGCGATGGATGCAACTTGGGCCATCTCTTTCTTACCCTTTACAGGGATTGCCGAACTGTGGAGTTTTGCTGTGATGTCTTCAACAGCTTTTTCAATTCCAGTCTTCATCTGGATTGGATTGACTCCAGCAACAACGGCTCGCAGTCCTTCATTGAAGACGGCCTCGGCGAGAACAGTTGCCGTTGTCGTACCATCACCAGCAACATCACTGGTCTTACTGGCGACTTCACGCACCATGCGGGCACCCATATTTTCGTAGGTGTCTTCAAGGTCAATTTCCTTTGCAACGGTAACACCATCTTTGGTAACCGTTGGTGAACCGAAACTCTTTTGGAGAATCACGTTTCGACCCTTTGGGCCGAGTGTGACCTTGACTGCACGGGCCAGTTTGGAGACACCTCGCCGCATTGCTTCGCGGGCTTCTTGATCAAACGCCATCATTTTGGCCATCGAATGTTTCTCCTGTACTGAAAATTATTTGGACGGTTTAAGTTGGAAATGTGAATCAACAGTCATTAATCGACTACACGCTGGGCTTTACTAACCAAGGACTGCAAGGATGTCGTCTTCTCGCATCAGCAGAAGTTCCTGCTCGGAAACCTGAAAAGCTTCACCAGCGTAGCTCGTGAAGACCACGCGGTCGCCAGGCTTTACCTGCAACGGATGACGGTTTCCCTTGTCATCGAGTTTGCCTTCGCCAACGCTGACAACAACGCCTCGGGCAGGCTTGTCTTTTGCTGAATCTGGCAGAAGAATGCCACCAGATGTTGTCTGCTCGCTCTGTTCGCGTTCCACAACAACGCGATCACCAAGGGGGATAAGGGTTGATTTGGCCTTCCCGGCCTTGCTCGCAGCGGCTGCCATTCTGGGGTCCTCTGTCTGTATGTAGTCCGATTGAAAGGGAACGTCGAAACATTACTGTGGGAAAAGTATCTCAGAGCTCGAGATTTCAAACCTCTAGGCGAGAGATACCAATATCCCTGTAGGGTGATGCGACTGCCGCAGCGGCATTCGCAAACATCCTCACGTATCCCTAGTGCAACTCGCGCGCCAGATTTGATTACGGATGGAATAAAATTCGTCAAGAGCAGTTTTTCTGGACGTGTGAAGAGTGAATCCGCGAGTTTTTTCAGCTTCTACCCGTCTTTTCTGAAGAGGATTCGCTCTTCTGGCGCAGCGAAGACTCACAGCTGCAATATCCTGGCAGACTGCCATATTGGCGGCACAGATGCCCAAAAACTTCTTTTCTGATTCTCCTTTTTCTCGCGGAGAACGCTGGGAATCACGTCGATTATGAACACCTGATACGATGTCATCTCCGCCACCCTTATTGGTAATCACCTCAGAAAATCGCTAGGATTATCGACCCCTCTGTTTGTATGGCTTCACTGTGCGTCAGGCTCATTTTACGGCAAGTAGTTTCGCTGGGCTGATTATGCGGAGTTAGACTACGGAAGGGTTTAATAACTTTCTTTGTGTTTCATTTGAGGTTGTTCGCTTTTAAACGACTTGGAGAAGAACGGCATGGCTCAGTATCGACGGATAGGCGTCACACATAACAACGATGTCGCCATCGTCAGTTTCAACGACAAAAAGATTCTCGATGAGGCAAGTATTCAAGAGCTCGGCGCTGAACTCTTTGGTCTTGTTGAGCAGCAAAAGATGGGTGATATTTTGCTTAACTTTACCAATGTCGAGTTTCTTTCGAGTGCCGCACTCGGCAAGTTAATTACGCTTGATCGCAAGGTGAAGGCAAGCAAAGGTCGAATGAAAATGTGTAACATTCGTCCTGAAATTTTCGAAGTTTTTCAGATCACAAAACTGAATAAAGTTTTTGATATTCGTAAAGACGAAACAGAAGCAATGACCGCTTTTGGTTGATCGCTCAAAGCTTCCCTTACTGGAACCACCACCCTTATTTTCCCGCAATGAACCTGTGCGGCTACTATGACCGAATCGTCTCCTCATCATGACAGCAGTTCTGACCAAGCCGCATGGCAGAAGTCTATTGATCTGCCGAGCGAACGTGGTGCAAGTCGACTGATCATGGAAGAGTTACTCGACAGGCTTGGGGAGCACGGCTGGGCCAGTGCTGATATTTTTTCAATCCACCTGGCTGCTGAAGAGGCAATTGTAAATGCAATTGTTCATGGAAATAAACTTGATACCGACAAAAAAGTACATGTTGAATGTTTTGTCTCACCTGCGGTTGCACGGATTGAAATCACTGACGAAGGAGAAGGATTTAAGCCAAACGAAGTGCCAGACTGCACGCAGGACGACCGACTGGAAGTTCCAAATGGCCGTGGTGTCATGCTGATTCATAATTTCATGACTCGAGTCGAGTACAACGAGAAGGGCAATAGTGTTCTGCTGGAAAAGGTTCGGGATACCTGATGGCGGGCATATCGTTTTTTGCAGAACGAAAAATGGTGCATCTCGCCTTCGATTAAATTTTTGGGTATCGTCTTGAGTTCAAGATCCCCTCATATTCCCCGATAGCTCAATGGTAGAGCGAGCGGCTGTTAACCGCTAGGTTGTAGGTTCGAGTCCTACTCGGGGAGCTTCCCTCCCCTCGTTTGTACTTTGTTTCACGGTACTTTCGAGGATTTATGCCCGAAGCGGTGGGCATGGAAGTGGGCAAAGAGCCGAAAAGCAATCAAGCAGATGCTCTCCAAGACATCATCTTTCTGCACCACCCGACGCAATTTGAGACAGTGAGGTACCTCTTTTTATGACACTGAATTTAGTGAAAGTCGTCTGCTTGATTTTTACGACATTCATGGTCGCGAAAGCCTCAGACTATGAGCCACTCCTTACCTTTCCTGACAACCAACCTCAGTTTGTCGATTCGACTGTAAATGATTCATTACGGGATCGAGACATTCCACTCCGTGTTTATTTTCTACAGAATTCTCAAGCAGCGCCAGTGATCTTGTTTAGTCATGGACTCGGTGGTTCTCGTGAAGGCAGTGGCTACCTTGGCAGGCATTGGGCTGCACGAGGCTATGTTGTGGTATTTCTTCAGCATCCCGGAAGTGACACATCTGTATGGAAGGACGAAGCTCCCTTAAATCGAATGAAGGCTTTACGCGAAGCTGCAAGTGCGAAAAACTTTCTATTGCGCGTGAAAGATATTCCCGCAGTTCTAGATCAGCTAGATAAATGGAACAAGATGGGAGATCATGCACTTGCTGGGAGGCTTGATCTTAGCAAGGTTGGTATGTCTGGCCATTCGTTCGGCGCGGTAACGACACAGGCTATCAGCGGACAAACGACTCGATGGGGAAAGGAACTTTTCACCGACTCTAGAATATCCGCGGCTCTTATTATGAGCCCAAGTAGTCCAGAACTTGGCACACCTGAATCAGCGTTTGGAAAAGTTACTCTTCCTTGGATGCTCATGACTGGTACGAAAGATATTGCGGTTATTGGCAATGCGGACATGAAATCTCGTTTGGAAGTTTTTCCTGCATTGCCACCAGGCGGAAAATACGAGTTGGTGCTTTTTGGTGCCGAACATTCGGCTTTCACAGAACGAGCTTTGCCGGGTGATAATGAGCCACGAAACCCAAATCACCACCGTGTTATTTTGTCGCTTAGCACCGCTTTCTGGGATGTTTATCTCATGGGGAATACTTCGGCAAGGGAATGGCTCGATGGTGACGGCCCGAAATCTGTTCTAGACAAGCAGGACAAGTGGCAGAGAAAGTGATCTTGTTAGCTTTAAACTTCGTGCACTTGATTCGTGCTGACCTTTCCGAATTTTGCAGGAAGCAGATGTGACTTCCTTTCCAATCACTACCTGATTTCAAGAATCAAAAGTGATGTATCTACGGGAGATACCACGATTGGTTTTATGGTTGGTGGATATGCTTGGAAAATGAATGGAAATGAATGTGGTGTGACTTACTTCACATTACATACCCCACGCAATTTGAGACACCAAGTACCTTGTCTCAAAATAAAAAAACCCCCACCGTCATATCTAAGGCTCTATGGTGGGCACAAAAGTGGGCAGCGTTTGGTTGGGGATGGTCGCAAACGTGACGGACAAATTAAATATGGGCTTCAACACCTATTCACGACCACGAACGACCACACTTGACCACAGACAACCTCATCAAAAACAATGACTATTGAAAGGTGCGACCGCTACTCGGGGAGCTTCCCTCCCCTCGTTTGTCCTTGTTTTACGTTACATACGAGGATTTCGGCCAGACTGCTGGCCTCATTGATGTCGTACAATGTTATTTTCCGGTAGCTTTGAAGTTATCGAAGAAAACAATCTACGACGAGAGTGGTACCGTCTCTGCGGCATCAAATGGTGAATAACGATGAAGTCTTATGGCAGCAAAAACTTGTTAATTACTGTAGTAGGGCTGCTTCTAGTTAACGGTCCGCTGTCAGCAGTTGCTGAAAAACCGGCAATGAAGCGACCGAACATACTCTTGATCTTCTCCGATGACCACGCCCGGAAGGCTCTGAGTTGTTACGGCAACACGGACATCGACACGCCTGGGCTTGATCGCTTGGCTGCGGAGGGAATGCGATTTACGCATGCTGTTACTCCCAATTCATTTTGCACGCCATCACGGGCAGTGGTGCTGACTGGAAAGTATTCGCATAAGAATGGTGTAACGCACCTAAACCAACTGTTTGATGGATCGCAGCAAACCTTCCCAAAATTGCTACAGCAGGTGGGTTATGAGACGAGTTTGTTTGGAAAGTGGCATCTGCTATCCCAGCCAACGGGGTTTGATTTTTACTGTGTTCAAAAAATGCAGGGCATGCCTGTTGACCCAATTGTCTTTGAGACAGGAATGCCCTGGATTCCGTGGTCACCGAAAGATCGGCAGAGTTACCGGCAAGGGGGCCGAAAACTTAAGGGCTACAACAACGATGTCATTACCTCGGAGGCTCTCACTTGGCTCAAGGACAAGCGGAATACGGACAAGCCGTTCTGTCTGTGCCTACATCCCAAACCGCCACACCAGCCCTACAAGCCACCACCAAAATATGAAGACTTCTTGAAAGCAGTTTTCATTCCTGAGCCAACTACGCTGCTGGATGACTATGCAGGTCGCACACCCAAGGCTATTGAAGACAACATGTTGTCCAACCGGCTTGTTTTGGGGCCAGCGTTCAAAGAGATTCGGAAAAAATTGGAAAAAGAGAATCCTGGAATTTCTCGTGACGCATTAACGCGAGGCATCTACCAAGAGTTCATAAAGGGCTACTATCGGCTCGTGAAGTCAGTTGATGACAATGTGACTCGGGTTCTCGACTATCTCGATGAGAGCGGGCTCACTGACAATACGCTGGTTATCTACACGTCCGACCAGGGGTTTTCATTAGGGGAGCATGGCTTTTACAACAAGCAGTGGATGTATGAAGCGTCGTTGCATCAACCACTACTTATCCGACTGCCCGGTATCATCCCTGCGGGCTCTGTTCAGGATTCACTGGTGAGTCACCTTGACCTAGCGCCAACCATCCTTGATTACGCCGGCGTCACCGTTCCGCCTGTAATGCAGGGCCACTCATTGAAAAATCTGCTTGAACAGCAGGCCCACAAAGTTCGTAACGCGGTCTATTACCATTTCTATGAGCACGGAAAGCAATTGCCAGAGATGATCGGTATTCGCACCGAGACGCACAAACTAATTCACTATCCAGGCATGCCACAGAGATATCAATGGGAATTGTTTGATCTCGAGCGGGATCCTGATGAAATGCAAAATAAGTACGGCGATCCACAGTCTAAAGAAGTGCGTGAGCAACTGAAGAGAGATTTACGACAACTCATCAGAGAAGTTCAGGATCCTGTCGAAGTGCCTACTTTGATGCAGGCTGATCATGCCGGGAGGATACGAGATTAGTTTTAGAATTGGTGGATATGCTTGGAAAATGAATGGAAATGAACGTGGTGTGACTGCTTCATCTGCACCACCCGACGCAATTTGAGACAGCGAGTACCTTGATCTCAAAATGAAAAAACCCCACCGTCATATCTAAGGCTCTATGGTGGGCACAAAAGTGGGCAGCGTTTGGTTGGGGATGGTCGCAAACGTGACGGACAAATTAAATATGGGCTTCAACACCCATTCACGACCACGAACGACCACACTTGACCACAGACAACCTCATCAAAAACAATGACTATTGAGAGGTGCGACTGCTACTCGGGGAGCTTCCCTTCCTTCGTTTGTCATTGTTTTACGGTACATACGAGGATTTCGGCCCAGTTTTCTGGGCCCATTACTGGGCTCATGCCGTGTTTCACTCGCCGGAACAGACCATCTGAACACACCACCAGGGCTATACGGGGAGGAATGATGAATTTTTTAATTGTTGCTGGCTTAGTTCTTAGTAGTGGTCTTTGTTGGGCTGTTACGGGTTTTGGCCAAGACGCACGCCCTGGCGGGGCGCTGGTCCCGCAAGCTCGGCAACGTGCCTCGATTCCGAGAATACCACGCCAGATCACGGACTACGACGTGGAGCGACTGCTTGAGCAGAACGATAAGAATAAGGATGGCAAGATCGGGAAAGGGGAAGCTGGAGAATTCTTGTCCCGATCATTTGGCGACTTTGATACGAACTCAGATGGGTTTCTGGACACAGCCGAACTCAAGAACACCAACTTTCGCCCAAAGGGTGGCAGAATGTTTCTCGACGCGTACGACGAAAATCGTGATGGAGTTTTAACGAAGGATGAAGCCACACATCAAGCATTGGTGAGAGGCTTCGAAAAGTTCGACACAGACAACAGTGGTACGCTCAGCCAAGCAGAGATGGATGAAATGCGTGGCTTAATTATTTTTGGGAAACCGCGGCTAAAAACGGATGGAAAAGGAGAGAGCTTACTGAAGACCGCAGCCCCGGCAGCAAAACCGACGCCTACCGCTTTCAAGGCTGGTAAATTTAACGAAGAAAAGTGGGAAGCCAGACAGATTGAGGGCTGGAACCTCTACATCAACAAGCAGTTGATTAAGGTCAATAAGCCAGTTGTTGAGGCGGCCGTGACGGTTTTGTCGCGTCAACTTAAAGAAATCACCATGGTGGTTCCTGCGGACGCCGTTATGAAATTGAAGACCGTGCCGCTTTGGTTTTCACCTAAGTATCAAAGGTCTGAGGCTAGAGCCGAATACCATAACAGCGCTGAGTGGTTGAAGGAAAACGGCCGTGATATCGTCATGGCAAAAGGCGTCGAATTCACGAACATCCCGAATTACATCGCTTTGTCTCGGGGGTTGCGTAATATCCCACTCCATGAACTGGCGCACGCCTATCATGACCAAGCATTGGGCTTCAACAACGGGTTAATTGCCGCCGCATACCAGCGAGCGAAGGCTGGCGGCAAGTATGAACGTGTGGTACGACAAGACGCCGCATCAGGCAGGAGATGGTACGACCGGCATTATGCATTGACTGACGACCGGGAATACTTTGCCGAATCAACAGAAGCCTACTTTTCAATTAATGATTTCTATCCCTTCAATAGAAAAGAGCTGCTTGCGTTCGATCCTGTGATGTTTAACCTGCTTACTCGTCTATGGGGTGTGTCCAAGGATTCGTCGAAGTAAGGTGGTGACCTGGGGCTCATTTCTGGGCCGCATGTATGGTTGGGGATGGTCGTTAAAAAGTCTGAGACGCTAAGTAAGGAGTTCAGCGACCACGAACGACAACACTTGACCAAGTACGACCACATCAAAAACAATGACTATTGAGAGGTGCGACTGCTACTCGGGGAGCTTCCCTCCCCTCGTTTGTCGTTTACGCCGTCATTCCCCGCACGTTAGCCGACTACCCTACCGCCGGCTGCGGTCTCGGTTCTCCAACCGAGATCGCGCCCCCGACCCCGGGAGATCGCGACGTTTGAGGTCACGATGATTGATCTTGAGAGCAAGGATAAATTGGACCTGACTTCACCCAATGGTCATGCGGTCCTGCAGACTATCAAGCTGGTAGATCAACACTGACAACACCGAATGCGGAACTGAAGTCCGTTGCATATATTGACCATACGGGAGCCCACTTCGGGTGAAAAATGAGATCATTTAGATACCTATTAATTGCGATTCTATGCGGAGTGCCTGCGGCGAACGTATTGTCGAAAGAGAAGCCCAACATCATCGTCATCTACGCGGATGACATGGGCTACGGCGACTGCACTGTCAACAATCCCGAGTCGAAGATTCCCACGCCGAACATCGACCGACTGGCGAAAGAGGGATTGCGGTTCACGGATGCGCATTCGCCAAGTGCGACCTGTACCGCTTCGCGTTACGGGCTGCTTACGGGAATCAATCCGGCGCGGCGCGGTGTTGTTAATGGCATCAATGGACTCGGTCCCGTGCTGGAAGCGAAGGAGTTCACCGTCGCGGAAATGCTGAAGGCGCAGGGTTATTCCACACGTATGGTCGGGAAGTGGCATCTCGGATTTGAACTCGTTGCCGCGGACGGCCGCAGACCGGGCCTCGATCTGTCGAAGCCATTCGTTGGAGGGCCACTCGATCACGGGTTCGACACGTTTCTCGGCATGAACTCGGCAATAAGTTCCGGGCCGTACTATTACATTCGCAACCGTGGTCCGGAGGTCTTGCCGACCGAATCAACCAAGGGCACCAAAGCCGCACATCGGGACAAACGAGTATCGTATGCAGCAGGCGAGCTGGCTCCAGGCTTCGTCCATGAAGAAGTTAACTCAACGCTTTGCGAGGAAGTGATCAGCATCATCCGGAATCACTCTGCCAAAGACGGTCCGGAGCCGTTGTTTCTCTACTACGCGATGTTGGAACCTCACACTCCGTGGCTGCCCGAAGAGCAGTTCGCTGGTAAGAGCGGGGCCGGTCCGTACGGAAACTACGTCGCACAGCTCGACCATGAAGTCGGCCGTGTGCTGCAGGCGCTCAAGGAAAGCGGAATGGAAAACGACACGCTCGTGTTTTTCTCAAGCGACAACGGCGCTCTGTGGCCTCAGGCAGACATCAAGAAGTACGACCACCGGGCAAACGGCCCACTCGCCGGAGGAAAGGCCCGCCCTCAGGAAGGCGGTCATCGTGTCCCCTTCATCGCTCGCTGGCCGGGCCACATCCCAGCGGGAACGAAAACTGGTGCTTTGATCAATCACACCGACATGCTCGCCACTTTCGCTGAACTGCTGGACGTGCAAGACCTTGACGCCGAAACCCGCATCGACAGTCACAGTTTTCTTTCCGTATTGCGTGAGCCAGACGCACCACATCAACGCCCTGCGATGGCGGTCACCGAGCGAAGTTTTCGCGACCGTGACTGGAAACTGACTTTCAATAACCGATGGCGCAGTGCCGGATCTGACGTGAGCGGTCTTGATCAAGCCTCATTGTACAACCTCGCCGACGATCTGAGCGAGACACGGGATCTTTCCCAGACACAACCCGACAAGAAGCAGCAGCTCTTCGCGGCCTATCGCGAGTATTTTGCACAGCGAAAACTAAAGCCACTCGCTGCCCAGGTCGCGGAACGCAAGCAAACCGCGAAGTCGCGCAAGCAAGCTGCGCCCAAACGAGAAACGGGAGCGCGGCGAGAATCGTCCAATGGTCGGCAGAACGCCAATGTAAGCAAAGAGCAGCGGGAAAAAGTCACAGTGTTGAAAAAGGAACTCGGCCAACGTCGTGCGGAGCTGCAGAAGCAACTGAACGGTCTTCTAAACGACGATCAGAAGCAGGCCAGAGACGCTGCGAAGAAGAAGGCACTCGACGAAGGTAAAGGTGGAGTGACACTGCGAACTGCGATGGACGTGGCACTCAACCTGACGCCTGATCAGAAGAAAAAGTTTGACGAACTGCGGCTGACTATCGGACAACTCACACGAGAACATCGCCAGAAGCTGCAAAAGATCGTGCAGGACTCCGAATCCAACCAATGACACACAACACAATACGATTTCCACTCTATTGTCTCGCGATCATTCCGTTCGCACTTCCCGCGATCGCCTGTGGCAACGAACGTCCGGTGAAACCGAATATTGTCCTAATTCTAACGGATGATCTCGGTTAGCAGGACGTGACGTGCTACGACATCGACGAGAGAATCGGTGTTTGTTTCAACTGCCGACCCGACAAGCCGAATTTGGTGTGCACGAAGAAGTTGGTCGGGTGTCGGCTTGTTGGTATGTCCGGCAATACCTCATGTAGTGACGGCACTGTCCTGAAACGCCTGAAAATGTAGTCGGAAATCCATGGGCGGTGAACGGTGAAAAGTTCGAAACGTATAAAGCAGGGAGAGCTTCCCTCCCCTCGTTTGTACTTTTTTTTCACGGTACTTTCGAGGATTAGAGGCCAGACTGCTGGCCCCATTTCTGGCCTCATCGGTCTCTTGGCAGGCAGAAACAACCATCTTCAAACACCATTCTCCTGCACCAGCCTTCCCAAGTTGTGGGTAGCCCCCATCCCCACCCATACCGTTTGATAGGAAACCAATATCTTTTTTTCATAACGCAGACCAACGCCAAAACCGTTTTAATCGTTATTTTTGTAAAACTTTACCACCTGTTTTGGCCGATGTGTATTCGAGTAAAACCGCTCTTTTTCATTGTTTGGTAAGGGTTCGTTGTGCGATGTTCTCTGGAGAATCAGAGGGGGTGCTTGAGCGGTATCAGGTGTCTATGTTTCAGATTCGTAGGACATTGTTTTTCACCTTTGCATTACTTGTGGCTTGCGTGAGCCTCAAAGCAGGAGCCTTCGCGCAGGAAGAAGACGGTCTGCTGGCACCAGCATTTCTTGAGCCAGAACTTCTTGCAGAAGATTTTTTTGGTGAGGGTGCACCGAGATACTTGGAGCCTCCGAAGCAATCTCTTGTGGAGCGGTTTCCAATTGAAACCCCAACAATCATTCAGTCTGGTTACGAACAGTGTTCGACTTGCGCAGGTTGTTGTGATAGTTGTACTGGCTCATCAGCCTGCGATGAATGTATGTCACAACAAGGAAGTTGTTGTGAGTACGGGTGTATTGGCCAATATAGATCGGCTCCATGTATTACGTGCCCTCATGTCACAACAGTTGGTGACCAATTCAATATCAATTTATTTGGAACCTTGAATCTCGATATGCTTTTTAATAATGCACGCCCGGTGTCACCAGGCGTGCCATTTTATCTATTTCCAGAATCACCAGTTGGTTTTGATCAGAATACGGTAAGTATTCACTCACGTCAGACAACACTCGGAGCTCTCTTTGCCGGTCCAGAGCTTGGTCAATTTCAGGTCGGCGGCCTCTTTATGGCCATGCTGTTTAATGACGCAGTTCTGAATGACCAATATGGCTTTCTGCCGCTTCAGGCTTTTGGTGAATTAAGAAATACAAATTGGCGAATTTCAGCCGGTCTGCAATTTGATGTATTTGCACCAAAGATGCCGACTGTCTTGCCGTTTTCAGCACTATGCGCTTCGGGAAATGCTGGTAATTCGTTTCGTGGATCGTTACGAATCGAGCGGTATGCATATCCAACGTCAAATTCACAATGGACTATGCAATTCGCATTGAGTGATCCAGTTACGACAACAATTGATCCACAGTTTCGAGTACTTGAGGACAATGGATGGCCAAATGTTGAGACGCGTCTCGCATTTGGCTTTGGTCCGTTGCAACAGTTAGGGCTTGAAACGATGCGGCCGTTCGAAACGGGAATTTCAGCAGTAGTCGGCCAGCTTCGCAATATAGATCCAAATCTTCCACGCAGGAGTTTAGCAAATGTCTGGGGCCTTGCTGCCGATTACAGATGGCAATTCACGGATGCCTGGGGTATTGCCGGAGAAATTTATACAGGCGAAGCACTTGGGACATACAACGGTGCCATCCTCCAGAACTTCAATAATCTGACAGGCAAAGGCATCCGTTCAACTGGAGGATGGATCGAGACGTTTGCGTTTTGGAGAGCAGATCTGCATAGCCATGTTGGCTACGGTGTTGACAGTCCCTTGTCTCAAGATATTGCTGCTAGTGTTGTAGAACCTGAATTTTTTGGAGGGACTGGACGGACATACAACAGCACAATCTTTGCAAATTTATATTGGGATGTAAGTTCATCATTACGTATCGGCAATGAAATTACTTGGCGAAAGACCAACTACAAAAATCTTCTTGACAATGATAGCTTCGGATATCATTCACAGTTTCAGTGGTCATTCTGAATGTCCTCTAATGATTGCCTTTGCTGTTACTCCTGTCGTTGCCGCTTGAAAAGCGAATCGCCTCAGATTATGAATGACGCACGCTATGGGTAATTCAAGAGTCAGTTTGAAACCCCCGATGCCCTGAGTAGTCTGTTATTTTTGACTTTTCGTACCGGTAATTTCTATCGTTAGATTCCTATCCGAGAATGGTGTGGAGAAGACAGTGAATCTTTTGTTGTGTATCGAGTTTTTTAATTTCGGGTTTGTTGGAGCACCCAACGAACGTGATGGAATTTTTAATTAGGAATACAGTTTTACAATGATGGCTAACTATTTTTGTATGTCACAAATACTCTTGCTCATAGCTTTTCAAGCCTTGAGTGTGTCCGTAGTACGTGCGAACAATCACCAGACGCACCCGCATGTTGTTGTCATGCTCGCTGACAATTTGGGTTACGGTGATATTGGAGCCTATGGCAGTGGTGGCCAGATTCGTGGCATGCCGACTCCCAACATTGATGCTTTGGCTTCAGAGAGTTTGGTACTAACGCAGTTCTTTGTTGAGCCAGGGTGTACGCCATCTCGAGCGGCATTGATGACCGGACGATACAGTGTTCGTTCAGGCCTCAATAGCATCATTGTTGCTGGTACCCCGAGCACGCTCAAAGCCGAAGAGTTCACTATGGCAGAGTTGTTCAAAAAGCATGGATACAACACCGGTATGTTTGGGAAATGGCATCTTGGACAAGAACAACAAAGTCTTCCCACGAGTCAAGGTTTTGACAGCTATGGAGTAGGTATATTGGAGACAACAGACGGAACACTTTATCCAGAGTCCATGCGTCGAACGGGAATGAGTGAAGAGGCCATCTCAAAAACTCAGCCATATATTTGGGAATCAGGAGCAAACGGTGAACTTGAAAAAGTTCGAGCCTATGATCTTGATTATCGTCGCAAGGTAGAGGGAGACATAGCCGCAGCAGCAAGCACATTCATTCATGAAAATGCGCATAAAGAGTCACCATTTTTCCTGTACGTTGGATGGTCTCATGTACATTATCCATCTGGTGCTGCAGTCGAATTTAAAGGAAAATCCGCCGCCGGGGCGTATGGGGATATGTTGATGGAGCATGATGCTCGAGTAGGTGAAGTTGTTTCTGCGATTGATGCTGCCGGAATCAAAGACAATACAATCATTGTCTATTTGTCAGATAATGGTCCTGTTCAATTTGAAGGACTGAATGATGACTATCTTGGAAGTTCTCCGGGCCCATTTCGTGGTGAGGTAGGAGATGTTCTTGAGGGCTCGTTGCGTGTTCCAGGAATGATCCGTTGGCCCAGTAGAATTCCAGCTCGTAAAAGCAATGAGATGGTATCAATTCATGACTTTTTGCCAACGTTTGCAACTCTCTTAGGCTCGACTCTTCCACAGGATCGACCAATCGATGGTTGCGATCAACTTGATTTTTTCGAGGGAGAAGAAAATTCTTCCCGTGAGGAACTTATTTCATTTATTGAGGGAGAGGTAAGTGCCGTTCGTTGGCGACATTGGCGAATCTATCCAAAGCAAATTGTAGAATCGACAGGTAATCCTTCGGCAGCAGGTCTGTATGCACATCGGTTAGAAGGAATGGGATACCCAGCTGTGTTCAACATTGCTCGGGATCCAAGAGAACGACTTAATCTTGTTGGCACTGAGGCGTGGGTTCTATCACGGTATATGGATATCGTCGGTCGCTATCTCAAGAGTTTAAAAGAGCATCCAAACCCGCCTGGTTTCAGTATGACGCAATTTCCGAAGTGAGATGTGATGAAGACTGAAGCGTCAGAGGGCTTTCCGACCCTCGTTTGAAATTTGTTTCACGCTACATTCGGGTGTTAGAGAGTACGGTGGCGGCACTCTATGTGATTGTGTTGGGCAAGCAGAATCAACCATCACAACACTTTATTTGCCCAAACCATTTGGCTTGCATCGAGTGACCGAATCATATCACTCCACGTACGCTAGGCATCTTCGAGGGATTTTAACTTCCCTTCAAGAGATTCTACGCGGCGTCTTAGGTTACCAATTTGAAACATTTGAATGAGCGATGCGCCTGCTCCAAAACAGGCAAAAAACAATACGCAATTCCCAACAAGGTCATATGCATAGTTTGCAAGCATGTCATTTCCTTTCGATTGCAAAAGGCTTTTTTGGTAAGTACATAAAAATATGGATTCGGGCCAGACTGCTGGCTCCGTTTCTGATCTATCAGATTCGTGCAGGCAGAAACTTTTGTGCGTGATTACTCGTTGAAAGAATACTGCACGATTAGCAGGCCGTATCACCAGAATGACAAGAAGACATGAGGATGCTTTATTCATATTCTCAGGGATAACACACCACCAATATTGAGTGACGTACGTCGAGCGATGGGGTGTCCTGACCACTTGCATTTAAGGCAGCGGAAAAGAAAGTAAACCATGAACAAACAACACCCCATCCTGCTCTTCCTGATCCTCGCTCTGTTGGCGACGGTGCCCTTCTCGCATGCGCAACAGCCCTCCGACGAGCAACTGACACGCATACTCAAGCGTTTCCCCGACGCAGACAAGGATAAGGACGGCAACCTGAACACGAAGGAGATCGAGGCCGTTCGCAAAAAGTTCCTCCAATCGAGGCAGCGAAATAGGCAACCCGTTGCCGAGGCACAACCGACGCAGGCTGGGGATGCAAAACTTGCTGAGACGCTCGTGGGTATGAATGCACGGCTTAAAAATGTTGAGGTAGAGCTTCTTGAGTGGCCTGATGAGTTACATAAGAACCTCGGCAAAATGACGAAACGTGCTTTGGTGACGCGGCCTGCGGTGAAGATCGAGGGAAAGCTGCCATTGCTTATTAATTTGCATGGTGGAGGACCGCGTTGGTGGAACATTAGTTTTCAACAGCAGCTTGTGATTGCTGCTGAGATGGGAATGAAGCGAGGGTTTGATGTGGCAGAGCTTGCGGGGAAAGAGTTGATAGTGCTTGATCCAAATACGGCGGAACGTTGGAATGCGGATTCACTCGATACAATGCTTGATTACGTGTTGGAAACCTTTCCTGATGTCGACGTGGATCGTGTGTATGTAATGGGCTACAGCGCTGGGGGCGGGGCTACGTGGAGATGGATCAATCAATCGACAGATCGTTTTGCGGCAGCAGCACCTTGTGGTTTTTCTGGTGGTAATGATCAAGACGATGTGAAGAAGCTTGCAAAGCTACCGATTTGGATGATGGCGGGCGGTGATGATGGGAAGAATCCAGCTGGAGTACGAAAAATGGTGGGGCGATTGAAGGCGGCAGGAAATCTGAACGTGAAACATACGGAGTTTGAAGGGGCGGATCATCGCGCGGGTGGCAAAGCGGTATTTGATACGGTTGAGTTGGTGGATTGGATGCTAGGGTTCAGGCGAGCGAAGACCACAGAGTGAAAAACAAAATCTCAGTACTCGATCCAGAGCCATAAAAATGACCTTCGTAAACCAATCGTCTTTGCGGAGTTGTTTGTTCACCGGAGAGAAGAAAACTTGCGTTAAGAAAATGTAAAACTTCTGGTTTGAAATCGATTGACGGTGGCTTCTACTGGCCCCAAAACTGGCCTGCATCTCTCGTTTGTGATCGGTGTAAACAACTCGGAGAAGTTTCGTTTGGTGTGTAGCGACAACGAATGACCACACTTGACCAAAGGCAACCACATCCAAAAGAATTGGAAACGTTGTGATGCACTCCTACTCGGGGGGCGTCCCTCCCCTCGTTTGCCACTATTTTGTGGAACTCATGAGGATTTTGCCTATTTCAAGGCTTTTTTAGCCTTTCGGCTTCTTTCACTCACCGAACCAAATCACTCAATGTGCTGATATACTCTGTCGACGTTGTTTCGGTGTCTGTGCCGTAGTGTTTGATTTATTTGAATTTTTATTGGATGGAGAATCAAAAAATGCCTATTAGTAATTCGACATTAATGGTGCGAGGTTTGGGTGCGATCGCACTTGCAGTGTCATTCACTGTTCAGGCAACGACAGCTCAAGAATATGACCGTTCGGTACTACCGATTCCAAACCCACAGACACCGCCCATTCGTGAAATGGATGCTCGCAAAGCCACCAAGCCTGCTCCCTTTGAAGTTACGGCTCCGGAAGGGGCTCCCAATGTAGTCGTGGTACTGATCGACGATATCGGCTTTGGCGCAACGGCACCCTTTGGCGGAGCAATTGAGACACCGACCTTCGAACGGCTTGCCCAAAATGGATTGCGATTCAATCGTTTTCACACAACCGCTTTATGTTCACCCACTCGAGCCGCTTTGTTATCGGGACGGAATCATCACAATGTTAATGTCGGCTCCGTGATGGAAATCGCAACAGGCTTTCCCGGTAATCTCGGCATGCGTCCCAACGATGCCAAGTATTTTGCAGAAACCTTACGATACAACGGATACAGCACCGCTGCATTCGGAAAATGGCACGAAACACCAGCTTGGGAAGTTTCGGTATCCGGGCCGTTCTACCGTTGGCCTACCCAGTCAGGCTTTGACAAATTCTATGGTTTTATTGGTGGCGAAACCAACCAATGGGAGCCTGTGATCTTTGATGGCGTAACCCGAGTGCCAAAAGAGACTCAAGAGGAGTACCACTTCACAACAGATATGACCAACAATGCAATTCGTTGGGTTCAGTTTCAGCAAGCAATGACGCCGGATAAACCATTCTTTGTTTATTTTGCAACCGGTGCGACGCACGCCCCGCATCACGCACCCAAAGAGTGGATTGAAAAGTACAAGGGTAAATTTGATAAGGGATGGTTGGCCTTGCGCGAGGAAACTCTAGCACGTCAAAAGGCTGCTGGAATAGTTCCCGAAGATACTCAGTTAGCAGATATGCCTGAGGATATCAAAGATTGGGAATCGCTCAGTCAGGATGAAAAAGACCTGTTTGCCTTGCAGATGGAAACATTTGCTGGATTTACTGAGCATACAGACGTTGAAATTGGTCGTTTGGTCGATGCCATTGATCAAATTGGTGAGCTTGATAATACCCTTTTCATCTATGTCATGGGGGACAACGGTTCCAGTGGTGAAGGTGGTCTTGAAGGCACGTTCAATGAACTTGTTCACTTGAACGGAATTTTTGACGCCGAGACAGTCGAGAGCATGTTGGCTCGTTCCGATGATTGGGGTGGGCCCGATTCCTTCCCGCATTTCTCGGCTGCTTGGGCGGTTGCTACCGATGCCCCCTTTAGGTGGACCAAACAAATGGCCGCCGATTTTGGTGGAACCCGTAACGGCATGGTCATGCACTGGCCTGCGGGATTTGATGCAAAAGGTGAAATCCGTCATCAATGGCACCATGTAAACGACGTAGCGGCCACCGTTCTGGAGGCGGCGAAAATTCCGCCGTCGAAGGAGATCAATGGCGTTCTGCAAAAGCCACTGGATGGTGTGAGCATGCTTTATGCTGCAAACGATAAGGATGCAGCCGATCGCCACACTACACAATATTTCGAAATGTTCGGTAACCGAGGTATCTACCATGAAGGATGGTTGGCTCGTACCGTTCACCAGATTCCCTGGCAGGGGAAACCACTGCGTCCACTCGAAGAAGACATCTGGGAACTCTACAACGTCGAAGAAGACTTCAGTCTGACGAATGATCTGGCTCAAAAGAACCCAGAGAAGATGAAGGAGTTGAGACAATTATTCATATTTGAAGCATTGGCCAACAATGTCTATCCACTCGATGACCGACTCTACGAACGGTTCAATGCAAGAATTGCAGGTCGTCCGGATCTCATGGGCGAAAGAACGTCACTGACTCTGTCTCAGGGGATGGAAGGGATTCTCGAAAACACCTTTTTAAACGTCAAGAACACTTCGAAAACAATCGAGGCTGATGTTTCCTTCAATGACAAAGCAAATGGGATTATCCTTTGTCAGGGTGGGAAATTTGGTGGGTGGGCGCTTTACATGAATGAAGGCAAACCGGCCTACACATACAACTGGTTTGGACTTGATCAGTACACCATCGAAGGGCCTGATGAATTAGATGGAGAAAAGGCCAACATCAAGTTGACGTTTGACTATGACGGCGATGGCACCGGTAAAGGTGGCGTAGCCAAGTTGTTTGTTGATGGTGAGATGGTGGCAGAAGGACGTGTTGAAAAAACTCAGCCCGCTGTCTTCTCGGCAGATGAAACGGCTGACGTGGGAGTCGACGATGCGACGCAGGTGGTACCCAAGCTGTTCAAAAGTCGAAAGGATTCCGAATTCACCGGAAACGTTGACAAAGTGACGATTACGATTCCAAAGGTTGAGTAATTCGCATTAAATAAAAGTAGCAGCGAAGTGGCTGGGATGGATCAGCTTCAAAGGATGAAACGAAAGTCGCTTCCGCTGGGTTCATAGCTCGGCTTCACCTCTGGTTGGGGATGGGCGTAAATACCTTTGAGAAGTTGCTTGTGGCATCCAGTGACCACAAGCGTCCACACTTGATCAAAGACGACGTCCCCCACATTACAAAAGATAGGTTGCCCATTTATTTGGGGAGCTTCCTTCTTCTCGTTTGTGCTCTGGTCACTATGTATACGAGTTTTCCGACCCATGCTTCTGGGTTCATTTCCAGTTCCTCGTTGTATTTCGCCGGCTGAATGATTTTCTGAATGACCATTTCTCTTGTTTTTTCTTTGGTTCATTCTTGTGGCTCACGATATCGTTGCCAAGCCTTACAAATTCCGTGATAGAATCGCTGTTTTACCCATACAACCATCATCGGAAAACAGATGTACACGAAATTCTTTTTCTCACTTCTCATGTTCTGGTCGATTGCCTTCGGATCTTCGACCGCACTTGGAGAGACCACTAATGTCCTCTTTCTCGCTGGCGAGCGATCCCACAAGTCGGGCGAACATGAATTCAACGCTGGCTGCCAACTCCTCGCCAAAGCCCTCAACGAGCAAAGTGGCCTCGATGTCCATGCCACCGTCATCAATGGTTGGCCCGAAGATGAGTCCGTCTTTAGCGGAGTCGATGCCGTTATCATTTACTCCGATGGTACCAAGGTCATCAGCCATGGTTGGGAGAAAGCCGATCAGCTTGCCAAGACTGGCGTAGGCCTGATGTTCATGCACTACGCTGTTCACCCGAGCCCTGAAGAAGGCGAGAGATTCTTTCGACCTTGGATCGGTGCAGCCATGGAAACCGGTTGGTCGGTGAATCCTCACTGGGTCGCTGATCTCCGCGCACTTCCAGGGCATCCAGTCTCAAACGGTATCACTGACCTCGTCCGCGCGTACGATGAGTTCTACTACAACATGCGTTTTCAGAAGGATCGTGACCACGTCCTCGACCTCGTTACGGCTGTTCCAACCCAAGATCGTCTCAAACGCGTCATTAACCTCTGGAACCAACACGGCGTCGATGGCATTGGCAAAACTCAAACACTGATGTGGGGGATTGAACGCCAAGATGGTGGACGTGGCGTTGGATTCACTGGTGGCCACTATCACCGTAACTGGGCCATCGACGACTTTCGAAAAATCGTTCTCAACGCCATTGTATGGGTCGCGGGTTTAGACGTTCCAGAAAATGGCGTCACTTCTAAATCCCTGACTGAAAAAGATCTCAATGCCAATCTAGATACATACCCCATAGAGAACCCATGGATTCCCCTTCCCAAGGTCGAGGAATTCATGCAGCTTCCTGCTGCCACCAATGTCTCTATGAAGGACTACAACAAAGCAGCGGGTGCGAAAAAGAAACAACCCGTGAAAAAGCGGAAAGCGGCCGAGGATTAACACAGGAAAAAGTGTCCGAAGCGAACTGTCAAAGAATAATGCACCGCAGACTCGGAAGTCAAAACACCCGGAGAGAATTCCTTCACACAAGAAAATAGTTTTGTATTTATGCAGAATGTACTGCCTTGGATGAAGCATCGGAATTGGATTGCCGGAATCAATGTTGTTGAGGTTTTAAATGAAAACGCTTACGTTGTGTGTGGTTTTAGGAGCCCTGTCTTGTCTTTCAAACTGTGCCCGTAGTGACGATCTCCCGGAAGGAAAAATCTACTCCTATAAAAAAGAAAATGGTGTGACACGGGAAATAGAGATTCATTTTCCGAAGGCTCATGATGCCTCAACTAAGTCGGTTCCGGGTCTCATCATGTTTCATGGAGGCGGTTGGGGTGGTGGAAAGAGAGATCAGTTCCGCTATCTTTGCCACTACTTTGCAAGCCGAGGTCTTGTGGCAGCAACCGTATCATATCGGCTGGCGACGAAGGCGGATAATGGGGATGGATCTCGCAAACGTGTCTGTATAACGGATGCAAAAAGTGCCATTCGCTGGTACAAGCAGCATGCTGAAGAACTCGGCATCGATTCACAGCGGATTATCGCAGGGGGAGGATCAGCAGGCGGACACGTTAGCTTACTTGCAACAACCAACCCTGATTTAAATGACCCACATGACGATAGGTCGCATGATACATCGGTAGCAGCATATATTTTGTTTAACCCTGCCCTTGGTATGGCAGATGCCAAAGATTCTGAAGTCGACTTCCTGCAGCATATCCGTCCCGACTTTCCACCAGCTATTGTCTTTTTTGGAAGTGAAGATGAAAAATGGTTGAAAGGTTGGAATGCTGCGTATGAGAAAATGCAGTTGCTCAATATTCACTCTGTTGAGTTTTGGATTGCGAAGAATCAGGAGCACTCCTTCTTCAACAAGCAGCCTTGGCAGGACATGACAATCCGTGCATCAGATGAATTCTTGAAGGCTCTCGGTTTCATTCAAGGTGAACCGACACTCCCGCCACCAAAGACTCAGGAAAAGCTGGTAAAAAAACCGTCGTAATTTATGTATTCAAGATTAATGAATGTGGTGACACCGTTTTGGGATGCCGTCATTCAATTTAGACTTCGGTGAACGAAGTACCGATGATTTCTGGAGAAAGAATGAAAATCATAATACTTTGTTTTGCAAGTATTCTTGGATCGTTTTCATTCATAGCTGCACAGGGCTCGCCATTCGACTCGCTATCACCAGGGCTCAACGAAATCCAGATTGAGCATGGTGGTCA
>WLWE01000792.1_pt1 | contig 26152 bp, 37 predicted proteins | sample 6718301 | NCBI WGS metagenome assembly WLWE01 (sample SAMN12718691, study PRJNA515312) | sponge metagenome | isolation source: marine sponge | host: Mycale hentscheli | place: New Zealand: South Island, Marlborough, Capsize Point | collected 2003-05-01 | reverse complement strand
GGTTGCGATTTTTTTATTTTTCTAGACGAAGGTCAGCAAAAACAGGTTTATTCACGCTAACGTATGGCCACGCAGAAGGATTTAGCTGATCATTTGTTCATTTCACCCCAAGCGGTGACAAAACTCGTTAAAAATGGCGTAATTACAGTACATAAGGGTAGATCGCCAATAGACATTGAGTTTGCAAGACGTGAATACTTAGAACATCTAAGAAAAAACCAAAATCACTTCAAAAAGACTGGTGTTGGCGGTGATATCGTTGAAGAATCAACAAGACTTAAAAAGTTCCAAGCAGACAAAGCAGAATTAGAAGTTAATCAGCTTGAAGGCAAATTAATCCCTGCATCACTAGTTAGGGATACTTGGAGTGGATTGGTATCAAATGCACATGCTAAGTTCTTAAATATACCAACAAATCTTGCTCATCAAGTATTAGCAGCAGGAGATTACAATGAAGCATCAAGTTTAATTAAAAATAGTATTCATGAAGCATTAGAGGAGTTATCAGGAGATGGAATACCAGCAGAATATGCAGAACGTACTGCAACAAGTACAAAAGCAGTGGAGACCACCAACAGAACTGAAGATATCTGAGTGGGCAGACAAATATAGATTTTTATCACCTGAATCATCTGCTATCAGTGGAAAATACAGAACTGACTATGCGCCATACCAAAAAGAGATTATGGATGCTTTCAATGACCCAGACATAGAACGTATTGTTTGGATGAAGTCTGCTCAGGTTGGTGCAACTGAGATTTTAAATAATGTTGTTGGTTATTATGTTCACATGCAACCATCGCCAATTTTAGTCATGCAACCTACTTTACAAATGGCTCAGGCCTACAGTAAAGAAAAACTAGCAAATATGCTTAGAGATACGCCAGTACTTAAAGCAAGACTAAATGAGACAAAAAGCAAAGATAGCTCTAATACAGTATTATCTAAAAAGTTTTTAGGCGGAACTACATTAAACATGGTTGGTTCTAATTCTGCTGCATCAGTAGCTAGTAGAGCTGTAAGAATTTTATGTATTGACGAAGTAGATAGAATGGAAGCAAGTGTTGGAAGTGAAGGTGACCCAGTATTGTTAGCATCTAAACGTACACAGACTTTCTTTAATCGTAAAATCTATTTATGCAGTACGCCAACAGTTAAAGGGCTATCTCGTATTGAAGCTGCTTTTGAGGAAAGTGATCAAAGATACTACTATGTGCCTTGTCCTGAATGTGGTCACATGCAAACGCTAAAATGGTCAAATGTTGTATGGGAAGATGATAAACCTGAAACTGCAATATATACATGCGAAGAAAATGCATGTGTTATTGAGGAATCTAAAAAACATAAGATGCTTAAGAATGGAGAATGGAGAGCTACAGCAGAAACAAAGAAAACAGCAGGATTTCACTTAAATGAGCTTTATTCAGTTTTTAGCACATGGGCGTCAATGGCAGAGAACTTCTTAGAATCTAAAAAACAACCTGAAATGTTAAAAACATTTATCAATACTAGTTTAGGTGAAACATGGGAAGCTGAACCTGAAGAAGCAGTAGAAGCAGAAGGACTGCTATCTAGAAGAGAAAGCTATGACAGCCAAAGCATACCCGATGAAGCCTTAGTATTAACATGCGGTGTAGATATACAGAAAAATAGAATTGAGTGCCAAGTTGTAGCCTTTTCACATAATTATGAAATGTGGGTTGTTGAATACAAGGTTATTCATGGTCAAACAGGTCAAATGCAAGTTTGGAACGAATTTGATAAATATTTAATGACAAAGTTTAAAACACACTCAGGAAGGACTATGACTATAGCTTGTACTGCTATAGACTCAGGTTTCCAAACACAAATGGTTTATGCGTTTACTAAAAACAAGAAAGGCAGAAGGATATTTGCAATTAAGGGTCAATCACAAAGCGGTAAAAGTGTTGTAGGTAGACCAAGCAAAGTTGGCAAAGAAAATAACATCTTATATCCAGTAGGCTCAGATACAGCTAAAGAGGTTATCTATTCTAGACTTGCAACTGAATATGGTTATAGCACTTTACATTTTCCAGTTGATGTTGATGAAGATTATTTTAATCAACTTACAGCAGAGCAACGATTTGTTAAGTTTGTAAAAGGTAGAAAGACTTTGTACTGGAAACAGATAAGAGAACGTAACGAAGCACTTGATACAATTTGTTATGCTTTAGCTGCTGCATACATCTTAAACCCAAATTTTGATGTTTTAGATCAAAAAGCATTATCTGCACATGCAAATGAAACAAAAGTAAGAAAAACGCCTAAAAAACGCATTTCTAGAAAAAACTTTGCAACTTCATGGAAATAAAAATAATTAGCTTTATATATTGCAAAAATCTTTGAAAAGTCTAATATAAAATAAGATTAATCTAATTCATGAGGTTTTTGCTTGAGCAATTTATTTGATAGAAACAATTATCCAACACAAGAGCCTGATCGTTTGGTTACAGGTGATAGATTTGCATGGCAAAGACCTGATCTTGTATCTGACTATCCATTAGCTGATTACACTATGACTTACCACTTTTCAAAAGATAGTGGTGGCGGTGGTACTCATCATTTTACACTATCTAGTACTGAAGCTAATAACAATTACTATTTTGAGAAACCTTCATCTGAGACTGAAAGTTTAGTTGCTGGTGATTGGGAATGGCAACTATACGCTATAAGATCATCTGATAGCGAAAGAGTAACTCTAGATTATGGGATAACAAAGTTTGTTTTAGGTGAATTAGACACAAATACTGATTTAAGAAGTCATGCAAAAAAAGTTTTAGACGCTATTGAAGCTGTTATAGAAGGTAGAGCTACAATAGACCAATCATCCTTCTCTTTAGGTGGTAGATCACTATCAAGAATGTCTGTTGACGAATTAATGACATTTAGAGATAAATATAAAGCTGAATATGCTAGAGAAGTCAAAAAATCAAGAATTAGAAATGGCAAAGGCTCAGGAAACTCAGTACCAGTTAAATTTGTATCAACTGGTTCAATAAACCCAACACATCTAACAAAATAAAATGGCATGGTATAACAGAATATTTAATATAGGTGGTAAAAATCCATCTGTAAAAAGAAAATTTAAAACGCAAAGAAGTTATGCTGGTGCAAATACAGGAAGGCTATTTGCAGATTTCATAACAAGTTCAGCATCAGCAGACGCAGAAATAAAAGACAATATAAGAATATTAAGAGATAGAGCTAGAGAATTAGCTAGAAATGACTCACATATTGCTAGATATTTGAATCTTATGGTTTCTAATGTCATAGGTAAGGCAGGAATTAGACTTAGTGCAAAGGTAAGGCTTGATGATGAAGTAAATCAAGGAAGATTGGATATTAGAGCAAATAAATTAATTGAAGATGCTTGGAAACAATGGTCAAAGATGGGTAATTGCACAGCTAATGGCAGATTATCATTTTTAGATTGTCAAAAGATAGCAATGGAAGCATTAGCAAGAGATGGCGAGGTTTTAATTAGAAAATTAAAGAAAGATGATTCACCATTTGGTTTTCAAATACAGTTTTTAGAAGCAGATCATTTAGATGAGGATTTAAACAAGCATAATCCTAAAACTGGTAATGAAATTAAGATGGGTGTTGAAGTTGACGAATATGACAAACCAGTTGCATACCATTTATACAAAAAACATCCATTTGCAAAATCATACATGAATGAAAATGAACATATAGTTGTACCTGCTGATGAGATCATTCATTTATACATGCCAACAAGACCTGAACAAACAAGAGGAATTACTAATATTGCTACTGTAATGGCTAATGTTAAACAGTTAAATGCATATCTTGAAGCTGAAATAGTTGCTGCAAGAGTTGCATCAAGTAAAATGGGGTTTTTTACTAGTGCCGATGGCGATGGATATGTTGGCGAGGGTGAATACCAAGATGAGTTTAATCCAGTATCAACTGCTGCTGCTGGTCAATTTGAACAACTACCAGCAGGAGTTAGCTTTCAAGCATTTGATCCACAACATCCTACAAGTGCATTTGATGCTTTTACATCTAACGTACTTAGAAGCATAGCAAGTGGTTTAAATATTTCTTATCATGCTTTAAGCAATGATTTAACATCAGTCAACTACTCTTCAATTAGACAAGGTAGCCTAGAAGATAGAAGTAGTTACCAAATATGGCAACAATTTATGATAGAACATATGATTGAGCCTATATTTGCAGAATGGTTAGAAATGGCAATTGCTACTAATTATTTAACACTACCAGTAGAAAAAATAGACAAATTTATATCATCAGCAACATTTATACCAAGAAACTTTGCTTGGATTGACCCACTAAAAGAAATGAATGCTAATGTTATAGGGTTGCAGAATGGTACAGTTACTTACAGCGATATATCAGCTAACTATGGTAGAGATGTTGAAGAATTATTTGAACAACATCAAAAAGAAGTAGAATTAGCAAAAGAATATGATATAGAATTAGCTTATCAGCCTTTTGGTGCTACTAAAGCACCCATAGAGCCGATAATTGAAGGCGGTGATGAAGATGCCTAAAAAAGAGGATAAATTTATGAAAAATAAAGAAGATAGACATATATTAAACGTAAGCGAAACAGATGAATCTGTTGTTATTGAATATGCTAAACATGAAGCCGAAGAGGTTGAAGAGGAAGTCATAGAAGAGGAAAACTATGACGAACCTGAAGACGAAAGAAAGGTTGTTGACATGCCAATGCGATACAGAAACATAGATTTATCTAGAGCAAAATTTATTGATGAAGATACAAGAACTGTAAGAATAGGCGTATCTTCAGAAGAGCCAGTTGAGAGATCATTTGGCATGGAAATACTAAGTCATAAAGCCGATGATGTTAATATGGAATTTATTAACTCAGGCAGAGCACCTTTGCTTTTAGATCATGACATGACTAAGCAAATAGGTGTTATAGAAGATTTCAGACTAGATGAAACAGCTAAAAGGACAATTGCTGTAGTTCGATTTGGTAAAAGTCGACTTGCTTCAGAAGTGTTTGAAGACGTAAAGGATGGTATCAGAATGAATATTTCAGTCGGATATCGTGTAAATAAACTAATGAGAATAAAAGACTCTAAAGAGGTTGCTTATAGAGCAGCTTGGACTCCAATGGAAGTATCTTCTGTATCAGTCCCAGCAGATCAAAGCAGACTAGTTGGTGTTGGACGTTCTCAATCTTTTAAGGAGATAAAAATGGATAACGAAGTCAATTTAGACGAAGTTAAAGCTAAATCTGCTGAAGAAGTCAAAGCTGAATTAAAAAGAAACTCACAAGAGATTTACAAGTTAGCTGAAAGACATAATCAAAAAGAATTAGCTGCAAAAGCGATTGCTGAACACAAAACTATTGAAGAGTTTAGAGGTGAATTACTAGAAACTATTGCTAGTAAACCTCTCGAAACTCCAAAAGATATTGGACTAAGCAAAAAAGAAATGAAGAGATTTAGCCTAGTAAGAGGAATTAACGCACTAGCTAACCCTTCAGATAGAGCTGCTCAAAGAGCTGCAGAGTTTGAATTTGAATGTTCTGCTGCTGCTTCAGAAGCATACGGAAGAAACTCTCAGGGTCTTATGTTACCACCTGAAGTATTAAGAGAATGGAATCAAAGAGATTTGAATACATCTGATGATGCTGGATTGGTAGGACAAGACTTCAGAGGTGGAGACTTTATTGATGCATTAAGAAACTCATCTTCAGTAATGTCAGCAGGCGCTACATTATTAAGAGGATTGCAAGGTGACGTAAAAATACCTAAGAAAACTGGTTCTTCTACTGCTGCTTTCGTATCAAGCGAAGGAACTGCTGTTGCTGAGTCAGAAATGACTATTGGTAGCGTAACAATGTCACCTAAAACTTTAGGTTGCTTTACAGATGTCACAAGACAACTGTTAACTCAAAGTTCTTTAGATGTTGAGAATCTTATCAGAAATGACATAGCACAAAGCATGGCTTTAGCTATTGATTCAGGTGCATTAGAAGGTTCAGGTGCTTCAGGTAACCCAACAGGTATTAAAAATACTACTGGTATTAATACTGTAACATTTGCTGCTGCTAACCCAACATGGGCAGAAACAGTAAACATGGAAAGTCAAGTTGCTGTAGACAATGCTCTGCTAGGTAACCTTTCTTACATTATGAGAGCTGATGATTATGGTTCACTAAAAACAACTGAAAAGGCTACAGGCACAGCTCAGTTTGTTGTAGATAGAGATGGTAGAATTAACAACTACAATGTTGTTGTTTCTAACCAACCTACATCAGGTGACCATTACTTTGGTAACTTCTCAGACCTATTGATTGGATTCTTTGGCGGTCTTGATATTATCGTAGACCCTTACACTAACTCTTCATCAGGAACAGTTAGAGTTGTAGGTATCCAAATGATTGATGTAGCTGTAAGAAACGCTGTATCTTTCTGTTTAGGTAAAGACGCTTAATGTTGACTACAGAAAATGGTGGGGTGAAAAACCCCACCTCTAATGATAAGCATAAATATCTTATCTTAAGAGATACAGTTGCGAACAAACAAATGGTTTATGTTGGCGATATTGTTGAGCTAGATAAGGCACAAGGTTTTGATCTTGTAGCTAATAAAAAAGCAGAACTATATAAACAGAAACCAAAAGCAAAGAAAACAAATAGAAGTGTAGGTTTAAAAAAATCTGAAACTAAACCTACTAAAAAACGAGCTAATAAATAATCATGCCAATGGAGTTTGATAGAGACTTTGATGGCTATTTGGATGCCACCTATGGGCATGGTATTGCAGTAACATACACTCCCACAGGTGGTACATCCATCTCTATTAATGTAATTTTAAATCAAGAATATGTAGACATTGATACAGCAGGTCTACCAGTTCAAGGGTTTAATCCAGTAGCACAAGCTAAGACTACTGATATACCCAATATAGCTTTCGGTGATACTATTGCAGCACCAGCTATACAAAATCTAGATGGCACTACAATTAAAGCTGCTACAAACTACAAAGTAATTAATTTTGAGCATGATAATTTAGGCATGACGTCATTATTATTAGAGGTGCAATAATGGCTAATCATGTAAGACAACAAATAAGAGAATATTTTGGCACTACGCTTACAGGTTTAACAACAACAGGTGCTAATGTATATGAATCAAGGGTCTATACGTTGCAAGACAATACTTTGCCTTCGCTAGTCATATATACAAAATCAGAAATAGCAGAACCTATAGTTATAGGTACTGATAGGGTTATGAGTAGAGAACTTTCTGTTGTTGTTGAAGGTTATTGCAAGGCAACTAGCAACTTTGATGATACTATTGATACAATAAGTAAAGAAGTAGAAGAAGCTATAATGGCTGATAGGACATTAGGCGGTTTAGCAAAAGATACTTATATTGAATCTACTGATATAGAATATACAGGAGAAGGAGAACAACCAGTTGGTAGTGTTACTCTGACTTTTTTAACAAACTACTATGTTCAGGAAACCAATCCTGATGTAGCGGTATAATAGGAGATAATTATGAAATTAATTAGTCCAAATGGTAAAGTTTCAATAACAGCTCACCCTTCAAAGGTGGACTCATTGAAAAAAAGGGGTTGGAAAGAAGAAGCAGTCCTATCAAAAGATAAAATTAAATCTTCTTCTAAGAAAAAGCCGAAAGGCGAGGTAAAAGAAAATGGCAACATTTAAAGGAAGCGAAGGTACTGTAAAAGTTGGTACTATTGGCTCTAATGTAGCGGTGGCTGAAATTAGATCATATTCTATTGAAGAAAATGCTGATACTTTAGAAGATACTGCAATGGGTGATTCTGCTAGAACCTATAAACCATCATTAACTTCTTTCTCAGGAAGTTTAGATGTATTTTGGGATGCTGGTGACACTACTGGTCAAGGTGCTTTAACTACTGGTACAGAAGTGGTATTAACTTTCTATCCTGAAGGTGCTGATACTGATGATTATTACTATACTGGTTCAGCTATTATTACTGGTGTTTCAAGAAGTGCATCATTTGATGGATTGGTTGAAGCAAGCATATCAGTACAAGGTACTGGTGCATTAACAGAAGACCAAGTATAAGAAAATGTCAGTAATAGATAACGCAAAAAAGCATTTTGCAGAGCAAGATGTAAGAGTAATCGAAGTGCCTGAATGGGGTGAAGATGATAAACCTCTAAGAATATTCAGTAAGCCATTAACGTTAGCTGAAACTTCTAAACTTTATAAAATGAGTAAAGAAGATGATTTAACAATGATGGCTTATGTTCTTATATACAAAGCATTAGACGAGAATGGAGACAAGTTATTTGATTTAGGTGATAAAAATGCCTTATTAAATAGCGTTGATAGAGAGATATTAATTAGCGTTGCGACACAAATCATGGGTCAAGAAACCCTAGAGGAAACGAAAAAAAACTAATAAAGGACGATAATTTATTTGTGCAATATGCACTAGCTGAAAAACTTGGTAAAACCTTACAAGAATTACAGCAAATTAGCGTCCAAGAATATCAAGGATGGATAGCTTACCTAGAAATAGCTGAAGAGAAGAGAAAACATGGCAACTGATTATAAATTTAGAATAAAAGCAGTAGATCAAACTAAGAAAGCATTTGATTCAGTATCAGGTGGTTTAAATAAAATTGGTAAGGGTGCTGCAAATGTTACTAAAGGCATAGTCGGTCTTGGTGTAGCTGTTGGTGCTACAGCAGGTGCATTAGCAATATTAGTAAAAAGAAATTTTGAATTTATAGATGCTATTGGTAAAACTTCTACAAGAACAGGTATTGCAACTTCAACCATTCAAGCATTCCATTTAGCTGCAAGAGAATCAGGCACTAATATTGAAGGTGCAAACAATGCTTTGCAAAAATTTGCAAGAAGTGTTGGTGATGCACAAAGAGGGTTAAAAACACAAAAAGACATATTTAAGGCATTAAATGTAGAATTGGTTGATTCTAATGGTAATTATAGAACTATGGATCATGTCTTGGCTGATACAGCTAAGGGTATAGCAAATCTTGGCGCACAGTCTAAAAAAGCAACATCATTAGCAAATTTATTTGGTAAACAAGGTATATTATTAACAGGTGCTATAGAAGATTTAGCAAATAGAGGTTTAGATGGTTTTATTGATCGTGCTGAACAACTAGGCTTAATACTAAGTACAAAAACAATAAGAAGAGTTGAAGCCTTCAATGATGCCATTGGTGTTATTGGTATGCAATTAACAGCAGTTAAAAGTAATATAACTACTGCATTTTTACCAGTATTTGAAACATTACAGCAAAGTATATCCAAAAAAATGCAAAGCATTAAAGATAGTGCTGGTGGTTTTGACCAACTAGGTGTAGATATAGCATCTGCTACACTTACAGGTTTATCTGCATTAGTTAAAGGTCTTGGTATTGTTCAATTAAGAATAGCAGAGTTTTTTACTGGTTTTGATGAAAAAGTTGAAATTGCTAAGTTAAAATATGCAAGATTTTTAGCAGTTATAGCACCAATTCCAAAAGTTGCTTTATTTGTAAAATTAACAAAAGACATAGAAGCACTAGAGCAAAAAATGCAAGATGGCGTATCTGCTAATCAAGATTTTAAAAATTCTATGGATGAATTATCTGATTTCATCCTAACATTAATACCTAATATAGATGATATAAGAGAAGCAAACGAAAAACTTTCAGAAAGTACAGGCGAAGTAGCAGATAAAATGTTTGATTCTATGAATACACTCACCGCATACAAAAATTCTATTGCAGATACTGGTAAGGCTTTAGATGATGTTGCTGTAAATTCTATGAAAAGATTTGAAGATTCAATAGTTGAAGGATTAAAAAGCGGTAAGTTGGCATTTAAAGATTTTGCAACATACGTTGTAGAACAACTAATAAGAATTGCAATTCAACAGATAGTAATAGCTAAACTTATAGACCCTTTTAGAGCCTTTATAGATGATGCTTTTAATGTCGGCGATATAGTTAAAGGTAATAAAAAAACATTAGATGCAGGTTATTTTTTAACAAGCGCTGGTACTGGATTTATTGGCGGTGGTGAAACAACTGTAATTGGTGGTAAAGCATTAGGTGGTTCTGTTAATGCAGGTAAGCCTTATATGGTTGGAGAGTCAGGAAGAGAGTTATTTATACCAAATCAAAATGGACAAATAGTATCTAACCAAGATTTAAGAAGAACACAACAAACAGCACCAGTAGTAAACTTTAATATATCAACTGTTGATGCTGCTGGATTTGATCAGTTACTAACATCAAGAAAAGGATTAATAACACAAATAATTAATAATGCCATGAATACTCAAGGCAAAATGGGGATAGTATAATGTCAGGGGCATTTCCAACAGACCCAAACTTTAGGTCAATAAACTTTCAAGACAATAGACCTACATTACTGAATCAAACCCTATCAGGCAAAAAGTCTGCAAGACAAATAGGTTCTCAGTATTTTTCATTCACAGTTCAAATGCCACCAATACAACAAGAAAAAGCGCAGGAGATATTTGCTTTTTTACAAAAACAAAAAGGTGCTATTGGTAACTTTACAATACAAGCACCACTAGATAATTTAGGTGCAAGTAAAGGCGAAACAGACATACTTGTAAACACCGCACATTCAGCAGGAATAGATACTGTAAACATGGATGGTTTCTCACAAACAACAGGTGCATTAAAAGCTGGTGACTTGATTAAATTTGCCAGTCATTCAAAAATTTATATGGTTCAAGAAGATGCAAATGCATCAGGCGGTGCTGCTGCTGTAAAAATATCTCCAAATCTTGTTAGCTCTTTAGCAGATAATGAAGCTGTAACTGTAAATAAGCCATCTTTTACTGTATATCTTGAGAATAATGATATTATGTATAGTACAGATGCTAGTGGTTTTTACAGCATTTCATTTGATGTTAGAGAGGTAATAACATAATGCCAAGAAGTTTATCAACAGATTTACAAACACAAGTTTCAGCACAACAAACCAAAACAGCATTTCTTGTTGAATTAGGCTTATCTACAACCATAAGACTTACTGATTGGTATTCAGATGTTACTTATGATTCTAACTCTTATGAAGCTGGTGGCTCTTTTCTAACTGTAGATTCAATTATAGAAACAGGTCAATTACAAATTAATGATATTGATATTGGTTTTTCAAATGTAACTGATCAAGTAAGAAGTTTGGTACAAAGTGGTGCATTTACAGATAAAACAGTTGAGATATATTTAGCATACTTTAATGATAGTGAAACTTTAGTAGGTGCTATAAATTATTTTACAGGGCAAATTAGAAACGTATCTATATCAGAAAATCTAAGAGATTCAGTATTAACTATGTCTGTGGCTTCGCATTGGGCAAATTGGAATTTAACAAAAGGTAGACATTATTCTGACGAATCCCAACAAGCAGAATATTCAGGCGATAGAGGTTTAGAATTTGCAACGCAAGTAAAATCAGATGTAAGGTGGGGTTCATAGATGTTTGAGTTTTTTAAGACAATTGGAAAAGCAATTCTAAGTTATGCAATAGATAAACCTATACAATTTGCATTTAGAGCAGCAACAGTAATTACAGGTGTTAAAGGCTTCTTACAAGCAAAAGAAATGTTGGCTAAAGGCCAAGACATCATGGCTAACAAAACTGCTGCTGGTGGCAAGATACCAGTCATATATGGAACTAGAAGAGTGGGCGCACAAATTGTCTACATGGACACAGCACAAAACAGATCAAAAGACTTATTTGTTGTTTATGCAATATCAGTTGGCGAATGTGAAGAGATACTTGGTAAAACTATTGAAATAGATGGCAATAGTATTTTAGATGGCAATATCTACAAGGGCGGTGGTTATGTAGGTTCAGATAAAATACCATCAGGTTCAGGTTCTTTAAATACCGCATCTCAAGTTGGTGATAATCAATACTCAAATGCAGGTACTTTAGGAACTGACCCAACACTTAGATATTCTTTTGTATTTAACTTGCATCATGGTGCAGACAGTCAAACAGCAGACCCTATGCTCAGAGCATCTATACCTACTGAGTGGACTACAAATCATAAGTTAAATGGTATTTGTTATATAGCTGCATCTTTTGATTACGATAAAAAAGGTATGTATAAAGGCGTACCACAAATAACAGTACAGGTTAAGGGTAAGAAAGTTTACGACCCAAGAGAATCAAATCATACTTTTGGCGACCCTTCTACCTATGAATGGTCAAGTAATCCAGCTCTTTGTTTCCTTGATTACATCACTAACGATGAATATGGTAAGGGTTTAGCAGAATCACAAATCAACATGACTGCTATTGGTACTGCTGCTGATAAATGTAATACCAAAGTAGATCAACCTTACTACAATGGCTCTTATCAAGATGTTACTTGGAGTGGTGATTCAGGTGATGACTTTATTGTTATAGATGATAATGCTGATTGGTGGCAAAACAAAGTAGATGAATTTATAGATATAAGAGATGTAAATGATACAAGTATATTTTCTGATGACATAACTATTAAAGGGTCTACACGATATGAATTTTATGATGCTACCCAAGAAAATAGATTATACATAGATGGAACTTTATCAAGCACTTATACAAATGAAGCTGGTAGTGCTAAAGCTCAAGTCAAAAGATTTCATTGTAATGGTTACATTGACACTAATAAAAATGTCATGGATAACGCCAAAGAATTACTTGCAAACATGCGAGGTATTCTTAATTACGTTAATGGCAAATATGAGCTAGAAATAGAAGATACAGGTACTTCTACATTCAGTATTACTGATGACCACATAATAGCCGATGCTGGTATATCAGTTGATTATGGTAATAAAGATAAGAAAGCAAACAAAGTTGTTATTGAGTTCTTTAATGCAAATAAGAAATACGAACTAGATACAGCTACAGTTTTACATGATGCTACACCTGAATACTATTCAGATGATGGTGAAGTATTAGAAATCAAAGCAGAGTTCCCTTATGTAACAGACCCATACATTGCTTATAACATGGGTAAGGCTATCTTAACTAGAAGCAGAAATCAGACCACTATGCAGTTCTTAGGAACTCCTGAGATGTATAAATTAAACGTAGGAGATATAGTTGATCTTACTTATTCAGGTTTAGGATTCTTAAACAAGCCATGCAGAGTAGAAGCATTAGAGCTACAAGCAAATGGTCTTGTGTCTGTTAGCTTGATTGAATACTTTGATGTTTACACATGGGAAGTACCAGCTCAAGAATCAGTTGAGATACTAGCCAAGATACCAACTATAGGTGCTATACATCCACCTGAAGCAAGTAGTATTGTATTTACTGATACTGATGCTTCACCAATCAATAGACCTACTTTAACTTGGACTGAGCCAACTGACTTTCCAGTAAAAGAATTTAGAGTAGATGTAGTTGATAGTTCAGATAATAATGTCTTTAGTAAAATAGTAGATACACCTTCAGTTGATTTATCTTTCTTACCTAAAGCAGCAGATTATGAAGCTAGCATCACATCTTTCAATGGTGTTGGTATTGAATCTAACGCATCTACTATAACATTCACTATTGCAGATGACCCAGTAAAGACTACTGAGGTAGAAATAGGAAGTGAAACTCTTTCTAATATTATTGATTATGGAACTATAGCAGGTGGCGGTACATCTAACTTTTTTCAAATCAACACTAGATTAGATTTAGAAGATAGATTTATTTGGAACTCAAATGGTACTAACGATTGGTCATTAGGTACTGGTGGAGATGATGATGTTAATTTATATATTGAAGGTTCAGCAGATAAACTTATAACATTTAAAGACCAAAGCTCTGAATTAGGGAGTGTAAAACTAACTTTTGGAGATGATGTTAGTGGAAGTTACTTTGCAGACTTTATAACGCTAGAAGCTGATTGGACTAATGGCTATGTAACAACTGGAAGCGGTTTATCAAAATTTTATATTAAAGGTAAGGGCTATGATGGTTCTACAGCTTCAGGAACAATAGCTACATTTCAATTAACTTCAGCAAATGGTTATGGAATACCTTTAACTGAGTTACATGGTAAAACCAAAACACCAATATTAAATTTAGATCAAGGCACAGCACCATCAACAACAACAGACCTTTTATATAATGTAGGCGGTACTTTATATTGGAATGGCTCTAGTGTTAATACAGGTGCAGGTGATATTACGGGTGTAACTATAACCACATCAGGTCAAAGCGGTTTAACAGGCGGTGCTTCATTTAGTTCAGGCGATGCCACTTTTACCCTTGCTATAGCTAGTACTATCAATGGCTCTAAAACATTTGCTGATGATGTGGTTATTGAAGGCGATCTTACTGTTCAAGGCACTACAACAACTATAGATACTACTAACTTAGATGTAAAAGACAAAAACATTACCCTTAACTATTCAACAGGTGATTCATCAGCTTCAGCAAATGGTGCAGGTATTACCATTCAAGATGCTGTAAGTGCTACCCAAGATGCTACCTTAACTTGGAATACAGCTAACGATAGCTTTAACTTTTCGCATCCTTTAAATGTAACGGGCAATATAAGTTCATCAGCAAATGTATCAGCACAAAGTTTTACTGCAAGTTCTTCAGGTTATGGTGCTATAGAACTAGGCGGTGTTTCAGGTGCTTACATAGATTTAAAAACACCAAATACAGATGATTTTGATTTAAGGTTAATTACAACTGGAACTGGTGGACAAATCAATGCATCAGCAGGTTCAATAGATTCACAGATAGCGGGTAGCACTTATCTATCTGTAAGTACATCAGGCATAGATGTAACAGGAACAGTCGTAAGTGATGGGCTTACAGTAGCGGGTAATACAACCTTTAATACTGGTGATGTATTATTTACAGGTGCTAGTGCAAATATTTTATTTGACCAATCAGCTAGTGCTTTAGAGTTTGGTGACAATGCAAAAGCTCAGTTTGGTACAGGTGCAGACTTACAAATCTACCATGATGGTTCTGGTAGTTTTATTAAAGATGTAGGGACAGGCAATCTTTTTATAGATGCTACCAGCCTTAGACTGAGAACTGGAGCAGGAACAGAAAACTATTTAGTAGCTGATGGCAATGGAGCAGTTACAATTTATTACGACAACTCACCAAAACTAGCCACAACCTCAACAGGCATAGACGTAACAGGAACTATCTCTGCATCAAATATTATAAATGGTTTAGCCTATCAAGTATCAGGAACAGAGGTTATTTCAAGCTCAAGAAACCTAACCAATATAGGAACTATCTCCAGTGGTGAACAAACGATAACTTCTAATACTTATACAAAAATCTATTCAAGCACTAACGGTGCTTCTTCAGGATTAAGGTTTAGTGACCATGCAGGTGGTAGTTATGCACAATATGGTGACATAAGATATTACCATGCTGATGGTTCATCTTATGGTTCAGGTAATGCTTTTGTATTTACTAGTAGCGAATCTACCGCAACCATACTTGCAGATGGCAAATTAATGTTCAAGGAAGGTTTGTATGTTAAACCTTCAAGTGGAACAGGAGCAGGAACACAAATAATAAACTCCTCAAGAGCTTTCACTAATGTATCAAGTTTAACACTTGATTCAAGCGGTACTTCATCAACTTTAAATTATGGTTCTAATGGCTCAAGGACATTTAGTAAAGTTGATGCTGGTGCTTCTGCTTCACAATCAGGATTTTTTGAGACTGCATCACCTACCAACTATTATTCAGGTGCTTCTTCTTGGCAACATTTAATGGAAGCTAGACATTCAAATAACTCTAACAACTATGCTATGCAAATTGCAGGTAGTTTCTTTGACCAAGATTTTTATGGTAGAAAAACTAATAACTCAGCAACAACAGCTTGGAAAAAATTTGCTATGCATGATACTGATGTGTCATTTGGTGCTATTACAAGTAGTGGTGTAATAAAAGCTACTCAATATGAGCCATATTCATCTACATCTCAAATTGATTATAAAGGTTTTGCAAGTAGAGATTTAATACAAGCAGTAGATGGAGCAGCTTATTATTATGGTTCAGATAATGGTGGCTATGGTATCGTTATTCAAGGCGGACATCCTATATGTAAATCAGTAAAAATAGGTTCAGTTAATGCAGGAACAACTGTAATAACATCATCAAGATCAATAGAAAATGTTACCTCTATATCTGCAACTGGTAATATTCAATCAAGCGAAATAACTACAGGTGCTATTGAAGCCAGTTATGATAAAACCAATACATCTACTCCAATTATAACAGTTGATAGTCTAGGTAATGATCTTGGTCAATTTATTGCATTACAATTAGATGGCACTACAAAGGGTAATATTGGTGTGTCAGGTTCACTAGGCAATGATATATACATTGCAAGTGGTACTACAAATAGTGCAGGTTTTGGTCTTAGATTTATAGATTATACAGTAACTAATGCAGCTCTACCTTGTAGAGGAGATGGCTCTACAGTTGATAATCTAATGGATTTAGGTAACTCAGGTTCAAGATTTGATGATATCTATGCAACCAATGGAACTATCAACACTTCTGATAGAAACGAGAAACAAGACATACAAGCCTTAACAGAAGCAGAGCAAAGAGTAGCTACAGCATGTAAAGGTTTAATAAGAAGATTCAGATGGCAAGATGCAGTAGAGAAAAAAGGCGATGATGCTAGATATCACTTTGGTGTTATAGCTCAAGATTTACAAGATGCTTTTGAAGCTGAAGGATTAGATGCAGGTGACTATGGTATGTTTATATCTAGCACTTGGACTGATGATGATGGTAACGAGCAAACAAGATTAGGAGTAAGATATAATGAGCTTCTAGCATTTATAATATCAACTTTATAGGAGAAAAATATGGCAATAACATTAACAAGAACAGTGCAAAGGATAGAAACCTATCCAGCAGTACCAGCAGAAGAGGGTGAAACAACTTATCCAACTCTTATGGTGGTGTATAACGATGTATTTGATGACCCTGATGATGAGCAATTACCAGTAACAGCAACTAAAGTATCGCACTTTAGTCAAGGTGATGATGTTTCAGGTGAAGATCAATTAGTACAAGATATTGCATCTGCATTATGGTCATAGGCCTAAATTTATATATAATAAAATTAAAGAATAATTATTAGGAGAGACAAATGGTTGAAGAGAAAAAAAACGTAATAATTACATATAACGATAGAGACTTTAAAGCAGAGGATTTATCAGAAGAACAGGCAAATATTGCAGGTAAACTAAATGCAGCACAAAGAAAGTTGCAAAGATTACAAGAAGCCTATGAAGATTATGTAATGACTGCTGATTATTTTGAAATAAATAAAAAAGCATTTGCAGACACAATAGAGGAAGATAAGGAAGATTAATGCCTAGAAAGACTGCTCAAGAAGTTCATACATCTTTGCAAATACATGAGACACAATGTGCAGAGAGATGGACTACAGCATTTAAGCATTTTGAAAAACTAGATGATGACATCAATGGTTTAAATAATTGGATAAAAGGCGGTCTAACTACAATAGTTATATCAATGCTATTGATTCTTCTAAAGGATTTTCTTATATAGATTATGATAGACAAACTTATTGAACCAGTAAGTCAGCTACTAGATAAGTTTATTCCTGATGCTGATACTAAACAAAAGATAGCACATGAAATTGCTACCATGTCACAAAAGCACATCCATGAGATTGCTAAAGCACAAATAGAAGTAAATAAAGCAGAAGCTAAAGGCACTTGGTTTCAATCATCTTGGCGACCAGCTACAGCTTGGGTATGTGTTGCAGGTTTTGCAGTTAATTTTCTTATCAGCCCTATAGCAACAGCATTTGGAATCTATATACCCCAAGCAGATACATCAACTATGTTGCCAGTACTTATGGGTATGCTAGGACTAGGTGGCATGAGAAGTTTTGAGAGGGTAAAAGGCGTAGGTAAGTAATGAGCCAAATAGCCAAAGTTGATGATAAATCAAGTTTAAACATATCACTTAGTTATCTTCTGCAAATCATAGGTGTTTCAGCTTTAGCTGTGTGGGGTTATGCACATACAACCGAAAGAATAGATTTCAATTTAAGAGAGACACAAAACCTAAGAGCCAATCAAAATAAATATATATTTCCTGACATAAGAGTATTAGAAGAACAGGTGATAAAATTAGAAAAAGAAGTTATTATTTTAAGAACAGAATTAGAAACATATAAGAAGACTAATAATGAAAATAATAAATAAAATTAAAAACACAGAATTTTATAAAAACTGGGCTAAAGTATTTTTTATAAGGAAGCCTTATGTACGATAAAGTAAAAGACATGCTAATACGGCATGAGGGTTTGATGTGTACTATCTATACTTGCAAAGCAGAAAAAATTAGCGTGGGCGTGGGTAGGAACTTAAGTGATAATGGTATTAGTGAAGATGAAGCTATGTATCTATTAGAAAACGATATAGATAGAGTTATAAAAAACCTAGATAAATATTGGGCAGTTTGGCGTAGCTTTCCTGAAAAAGCACAAATGGTTTGCATAGACCTAGTGTTTAATCTTGGCATAAATGGTTTTATGAACTTTAGAAGAACAAGAGCCTTGATGGAAATGGGAATGTGGTTAGAAGCATCAGAAGAGCTTTTAGATTCTCGTTATCATGTGCAGCTACCAAATAGATCATCGTACAATTCACGACAACTAGCATTGTGTAATAAAGATGCCAAAAAAGACATCGGAAGATCATCAAAGTAATTCTAGACTTGGTGCTTTAGGTGAATCCCTAGTACAAACATTCTTATTAGAATATGCTGACTTTGTTTATCCAACGCAAGACAAGCACCCAGCAGATATCCTAGCTGAGATAAATAATGCAAAATACACAATACAAGTCAAAACAAGAAGAGAGTCAAGACAAGGCAAATATACTTTTGCATCTGAAACATCACGATCAATGTCAGAGACTTATAAGAATTATCATTGCGATGTTCTTGCTTTCGTTTTCTTTAGCCAAGAACATAAGCGAATTCTCTTCAAACCAAATACTACTTCGCAAACCTACTTTACTTTTGATAAAAAAATAATCACCCCAACCCTAGAAATAGATTCCTTGCAAGAAACCTTAGATACACTTAGCCAAGTGCCAGTATTAAACCCTTTAAAATAAATACTTGCTTTTTATATTTTTATGAATTAATATTTATATATTAATTAAATAAGGAGTTAGTATGCAAACAAACGAAGTAACATTTAACATAGTTGGTGCAGGTCAAATTAGACTACCAAAAAGAGAAATAAGAGGTTATTACAAAGACTTCTTTACTGGTGAAACTAAAGTGCAGGTTGGTGAGTCTGAGCATGTAGTCAGAGAATCATTAACTGAGATCATGTACCTTATGGGTATAGTGCAATGATAGAAGAGTTAAAAGAATACCAGTCTGAGCAACGTGGCAAAGCATGGGTGTTTAAAGATATACCTAACAAAGACTATCATGCAGGTGTTGGTGTTAGCAGTAGTTTTATTAGAAGGTTTGGCGAATCACAATTACATGCAATAGAACATAAACAAAAGACAACACCAGCAATGGAGTTTGGAACAGCAGCTCATTCACTGCTTGTAGAAGGTCAGGAAGCATTTGATGAACAAGTTTGGGTCATGAGTGGCTCACCCTACACAAAAGCATATAAAGAAGAAAAGGCTGAACAAGAATCATATGGTCATATAGTGTTACATGAAGATGTTGCAAGTACTATTTTTAGCATGAAAGATAACATGATTTATGAAGGTAATGCTTATCTTGATGCTAAAGGTAAAGTGCCTGAGTCTAGCTTTTACTGGTATGAAGATGATGTGTTGTGTAAGTGTAGACCTGACTTAATATGTCCGCCTTTAGATAATCCTAATTCTAAAGATGAGATAGTTATAGTTGACTATAAAACTACACAATCAGTTGAACCTTATTCTTTTGCAATGTCAGTTAAGAAGTTTAGATATGACTTACAAGCTGCATACTATAGACGTGGTATGGAAGCTGCTGGATATAAAGTAGATTCATTTGTGTTTGTAGCTCAAGAAAAGACTTATCCTTATGCATCTAAAGTATTTAGAATGACAAAGGAACAGATGGACTTTGGCTGGTCAATCATGGAGACCTACTTACAAGACTATAAAGAATATAAAAAAGGCAAAACATTAAGTATTTATAACAGTCCTAATGTTATTGATTTGGTGTTGTAAATGAAAGTATTAAATTTATATGCAGGTATAGGTGGTAATAGACTTTATTGGGATGATGTAGAGGTCACAGCAGTTGAAATAGATCAAGATATAGCTAATGTTTATGCTGATTTGTTTCCAAATGACAATGTAATAGTTGCTGATGCACATGATTATTTAATAAATAACATGAATGATTATGACTTTATATGGTCAAGTCCGCCATGTCCTTCTCATAGTCAACTAAGATACAATATTGGTTTTCTTGCAAATAGAAAGTATGCAAAAGTAAACCCAATATATCCTGATATGAAGCTATATGAAGAAATTATATTGTTGCAAAAATGGTATAGCGGACATTATGTAGTAGAAAATACAATTCCTTACTATAAACCATTAGTAGAAGGTAGAAAAATGGCAAAGCATATATGGTGGTCAAATATAGATTTTCCTGATTTACAAATTAAAACTAGAGGTCACAGAGGTGGTACTGTTCAATCATTACAAGAACTTAAAGGAATAAATCTTGATAAATACAAAATTAAAAATAAAAGAACATTATTAAGAAACTGTGTTGAGCCACAAATAGGGAAACACATACTAGATCATTTAAGAAAGGGCAAATAGATAATGAGAGTATTTAAGAGTATGGAGAGTTTATCAAATGCCCTTATAGATAGTATAAGGTTTTTAACTAAAGATGTAATAAATGCTTTGCTTTATTATGAAATAAATTTTAATATAAATATGGAGAGTCAAAACAATGGATGAGAAAAACAAAAAGGCACTTTGGATTCCTGAAGAGCTACACAAAGACATAAAAATCTTTGCAATACAAAATAACTTAACAATAGAACAAGCCAGTCAGATGTTAATTAAACTTGGCATGGTTACTTATAAAGCAGAGAAAGGCTATGACTCAGTATAAAGACGTTGTAGAGACACAAAGATTAAAGTTAAATAAAGAAAAAGACGAATGGTATATCCATGTAAATAATGGTGCTGGTTATACTGAAGTAAAACAAGGTGATACATTAACTATTACATATCACGATACTGGTAGAAAGGAGATCATAATAGATGCCAATTAACAGCAGAACAAAAGGTGCAGCATTTGAGAGAGTAATAGTAAAAAAAATTAATATTTATCTTGCATCTAAAGGTAGCACTGAGACTGTTAAAAGAAATTTAGATCAATACCAAACAAAAGGCATGGCTGACATTTACTGGGGTAACTTAGCGATAGAATGTAAAAGATACAAAGGTAATCGCAAAAGTGATGTATTTAAGAATGAATGGTGGAATCAAGCAGTTGAGAGTGCTAACGATAACCTAATACCAGTATTAATTTATAAGTATGATAGACGCAAAATTATGTGTGTAATACCTCTATATCTTATGGAGAGTGGGTATAAAAAGAATTGGGAACAATACTATATGTGTCCGCTATCTGAAGTTTGTGAGAGGTTAGATGAAGTCGTACAAAAGGCGAATGGACTTAAATAGTTATTTATTTGAAGAAGATTTTGAAGAGTTTTGTAGGAGTTCCTACAATAAAATCCAAGTTGCATGTGAGTTCTTAGGAATCATAAACGATGAGGATTATCAGGGTTTTAAGGAAAGGTGTTATACCCAACTTGAAACTGATTATATAAACAGTATCGAGAATTTGACGATACATTAAATGGAGAATATATGAGTATATTAGGTGGTATGGGAAATACCGAAAATAAACAGCAAATCTACTTAGGATTCAAAACAATGGGTCAGAAGTTTTATGCTAATGGTGAAACTGAGGTTGATGTTAAATATCTACAGCTAGACCCTGAAACTTTTAAATCAGGATGGGGTAGATATACAAAGGCTGATGGTTTTGAATATAAATGGGATGCTAAGTTTGGTTCAGTTGAGCCTAAACCTGCTGATGATTGGAAAAGAGCCTTTTCATGTTGGGTAATGCCACATGGTGCAGAACATGCTTATTTATGGCAAAGATTTACTTTTGCTGAAACCAGTGCTTTTGATAGTATTTTGGCCTTGTTTTGGAATCAAAGTCCCAGAGCTGCAGGCAAGTTGCCAGTTGTAGAGTTCACTGGTTCAAAAATCATACAGGTTGGCATGGGTAGTTCATCAGAGCTTTCATTTAAGTTTAGTAAATGGGCAGATAGATTTGATGGTAATGCTATACCTGATTGGTATACAGACCCTGATGCACCAACAGACGATGATGATGGTTTTGTATCACCAAATGAAGGTCTTGCAGATAAAGTGAATGACATGATAGTAAAGACATCTGAGCTATCTGACGATGATATTCCTTTCTGATGCAGTCTGTTGATTGGGTAAAAATAGCACCTGAAGTTGCAAAGCAGCTTCTAGGTGAGCCAAAGAGTATCTCATCTACTGAAATAAGATGGGGTACTCATCGCAGTATGGTTCTTAACCTTGAAAAAGGTACATTTTATGACTTTGAAAATGGTGTAGGTGGTGGAATCATAGATTTAATTAAACATCTTAATCAAGATGTTGCTACAGTTTTAAAACAGTTTGGTTATGATCAAGCATTGTCCTCTGACTCCTTACTCAGTGTTAGTGTGACTCCCCCAAATGGCACTAACAAGGGCAATGCAAGATCATTTGATAGACAACAGATGGGTAGACTTTTGTCTGAAGCATCTGTAGCGGTGCAGTATGCAGTAGATTTTTGGGTTATGAGATTTCCTGATGGTCATAATATTAGACAAAAATACGCACCCTTTACAAAGAACGCAGATGGTTCTTGGTCGTTAAAAAGACCTGAAGGTTTGATGCCTTTATATTACAAAGCAGAACATACAGATAAACCTATAATTGTATCAGAAGGCGAAAAAGCCATGAGAGGTGCAGAGAAGATATATCAAGGCGACTGTGCAACGTGGCATGGTGGCGTTAATAGTTGGAAAAAGTCTGACTGGTCGCCTTTGTATGGTAAGGAAGTTTGGATATTTCCTGATAACGATGAAGCAGGGTTAAAGTGTGCTAATGAAATAGCAGATATGTTAACTAAAAATAAATCTACAGTTAAGGTAGTAACACCACCACTACATTTTGAAGCTAAAGATGATTTGTGGGATGCACATATAAGAGGTGATTTTCCAACGTCAGGTGATTTGGTGACATATATAGAGGGTATGGATGAATTTAAAGAGATAAAAGCACCAAGAGCCAGTCTATATTTCCAAACAGTTGATGAGATTATGTCAAACATAACCGAGCCTGATTGGTTGATAGATAAATGCATAGAACGTGGCACAGTAACATCTATATTTGGTGCAGCTAAAAGTGGTAAGTCATTTATAGCTATTGATATGGCATGTGCTGTTGCATCAGGAAGGACTTTTTATGGTTATGAAACTAAACCAGCTACAGTGCTTTATTTGGCGGGTGAAGGTTTTACTGGAGTGGGTCGGAGAATAAAAAGCCATGAGCAACATCACGACTACAGTTTAAAGAATAAGCCTTTATTAGTTAGTAATAGAGGTACAAGAATTGGTGATAATGAAGATTTTAAAAATCTACAAGAGGTTTGTAGAAACATAGAAAAAGAACAAGGTTCAATAGGAATGATTATTGTGGACACTTTGGCTAGAAACTACGGTCTTAATGAAAATAGCACTGAAGATATGAATAAATTCATACAACATATTGATGATTTAAAAGAAGAGTTTAATGCATCTATTATTATTGTTCACCATACTGGTCATGGCAGTGGTGCTAGATCAAGAGGAAGCTCAGTATTACCTGCAGCATTAGATTATGAGTTTAAGGTAGATAGAGACAAGAATAGTGATGATGCAGCTATGTTAGTTAATTTAAAGCAAACATTAGTAAAAGATGGTACGCCTATTGATGAAATGTATCTTAAATTTCAAGAAGTGGAGCTAAAAGGGTTTAAGGGTGTTACATCAGGATTATTGTTAGAAACTGATGAAAAGCCTAAATACACTACATGGACGGCAACAAGAAGGGAAACAAATAAAGCAATAGAAGATTATCAGTTAGAAAAGAATCCAAAAAGTCCAAGTGATGTTTGGGTCAAAGCACCTATATTAGCATCAATGTTAAATATAATTGATAAAACTGCTACAACTAGGCTAAGGGAATTATATAAAAATGATTTAGTTCATTATCATGAAAAAAAAGGTTATCAATCTAAAAGGTGGGATAATGAGTTATATTAATTGGATTGGTTTTGGATTGGTTTTGGACTGTTTTTGGATTGGTTTTAGTGCCAAATTACCCAAAAGTTGGATGGATTGGTTTGCTTTTTATAAGCAACCAGTCCCAATCCACTTATAATTCACAAAATGAGACCAATCCAATGAAAACATATTTAGATGAAACTTTAGATACAAAATTAAAAGAATTAAGAATTTATGAATCTGAAACATACGAGAGGTGGGGTAGTAGAAAAAGAATATTTAAGATGGTTGGTGTTAATTTTGAAATTAAATTTTGTAGAGCTGAAATGTTATTAAAAGATACATTACATGATGCTCATGCAAAAAAGAAAATACAAATGGTTGAAATGATGCATAGAGCTTTTGATGCACTTAACAAGAAATGTGAAGAAAGTGGTTATATGAGAATACAACCTAATACAAGATGTTTTAACTTTGATAAGAAAACAGCAATTGTTTGTGATACCGATGATGAGAAGCCAATCTTAAACAAGATACATAAAGATGAGCCTGACATGATGATCTTTAGTGTAGAGGAATTACTTAGATGCATCCCATCAGACTTTATGAAAGCAAAAGAGTTGTTGTCTAAGTTAGATAAGACTGTAAATTTTGCAAGGATAAGTTATGACTAAATGGCATGGTGGTAAGGGTGATAAAAGAAGACCTGAAGATACAAAGAAATATGAAGATAACTATGAAGCTATCTTTGGTAAGAAAAAGAAAAAGAAAAAGAAAGATGATAGGAAAAGTGATAGATAGATTTTTAGAGTGGTCGTTTCAGAACACAGAAGATAAATTAATTAAAAGGAGTAAAATAAAAATGAGTATTATTAAGAAAAAACATGACCCAGTATTAGCACCTCTGCACTATAACAACGGAACAGTAGAGTGCATTGAGTACATTAAACAACAACTAGGCTCAGAGTTTCCTAGTTATCTAGAAGGTTCAGCGATTAAGTACATACACAGACATCGTATGAAGAACGCTAACATACAAGACTTACAAAAAGCTAAATGGTATATTGATAAGTTGATAGCACATTATGAGGAACTATGACTATATCTATAAAGATCAAAACAAACGAAAGAGAAGTAAAGAAAAAACTTAATCTCTTTAACAGAAAACATGCACCTAAAGCTATGGCTAATGCAATTAATAATGTAGGACATAAAGTTGTAAAAGCAGAGGTTGCACAACTTAAAAAGAAATTAGATAGACCAACGCCATTCACAACTAAATCTATTGTCATGCCTAAGAAGTTCCAAGCCAAACCCAATGACTTAGCAGCGTTAGTATTTGTTAAAGACATTGCAGCTAAGTATCTTAGATATGCATATAGTGGTGGTGTTGAAAGGGCAGAGAAAACATCAATGCTTGTACCAGTAACATCTGCTGGCGGTGAAAGACTAAACAAGTATGGAAACATAATAGGTTTGAAGTCTAAGAAAGTAGATTCACCAAAGAACATCACGTTTGCAAACGATGCCTTGTGGAAGAATCAAGCAGGTGGTAAAAGAAAACTATTAGCAGTTGCTAAACCATTTGTGCAACACAGAAAGATATTAGATTTTTTTCAGATAGCTAAGAGTGTTGTCAACAGCACATATAAAAAAGAGTTAGACAAAGAGATAAGAAAGGTAATGAGCAAATGAATAGGTTCTTACTAGCAGGAGAACGCATCGAAGGTTGCGAT
>WLWE01000783.1_pt1 | contig 26324 bp, 29 predicted proteins | sample 6718301 | NCBI WGS metagenome assembly WLWE01 (sample SAMN12718691, study PRJNA515312) | sponge metagenome | isolation source: marine sponge | host: Mycale hentscheli | place: New Zealand: South Island, Marlborough, Capsize Point | collected 2003-05-01 | reverse complement strand
ACAGACGTACCAAATGGTATGAAAATGTTCACAAGAGCTCCATTGACAACTGCAATGGAAGGCGACTTCGATACTGGAAACGTTAGATACAAAGCTAGAGAAAGATACAGCTTCGGCGTATCAGACCCTAGAGGTATCTTCGGAGTATCAGGAGCAGCGTAATAAGTAATTTATGAGGCGGCCTAAAAACGGCCTCATTTACAAAACAAAAGGTGAGACTTATGAAAAAATTTTTAGTTACAATAAATGCGTACGGCCACTACTCAAAATTTGAAGTAGAGTCAGCAGATGATCCGAATTCACTGGAACAATCAATCCTTGACAAACTTGGAGAAAATAGTATAGTTTGGGAAAAAACGGGAATGTTTGGTCCGTTGAATAGAATAACCTATGAGGAGGTTGTTAATGATACAAGACCTATACAAAGCAAAAAGGTCCTTGGAGTTGAAGTGGGAACAGGAGCATCTATCTAATGGTAGGTATACTCTTGAAATGGTCAGGATTGATGACAAAGTTAAAAAAGTCATTACTGACATTAAGCTTGAAGAAGCTAGAATTGCCCACAGACAGAATACTGTCGAAGGAGCAGCTCCACAAGTTTCTGTAGCTACTTAATCAAAAGCTACATTGCTGAAATGCATAAATACCGTAGGCTCTCTTGCACTCTACTAAAAAATAACATATAATATCTTTACTATACATTAAATTGAATATCGACGCGTATAGTCGACGGCCTAGAGACGATATTCAAATAACTAGGAGGATAACACTATGGCAAACACTACGTTTTCAGGACCAGTCATTTCTAAAAATGGCTTTACAAGTACAGGTCCTGGTATGACTGTTAGCTTAACAGCTGACACAACATTAACAGTTGCTGCACATGCGGGTAGAATTTTACTTTGCAATGATGCTGACGGTAAATTTACTTTACCTTCAATCAATGTAAATGCAAATGGCGCATCAGCAGGTGATAATGACTTTAACAATCTAAATAATATTGGTGCAACTTTTACATTTTTTGTTGAAACAGCTGCAACTGATATGGACATCTTAACTGATGGTACTGATAAATTTAAAGGTGCTATCATGATTGGTGTTAATGATGGTTCGAAAAAAGCTTTCGTACCAGGCGCTACAAATGATGTTATTACTATGAACGGTTCTACAAAAGGTGGAATCGCTGGTAGTGTAGTATCTTTCACAGCGATTGATACTGCTACATACATGGTTCACAATTCTTTATTGATTGGATCAGGTACAATAGTAACACCATACGCAGACGCGTAATAAATAATTAATGTGGGGCTTCGGCCCCACATATTAATTTTAAGGAGAAAAAAAATATGAGTTCAGACCAACGATTTACAAGGATAACTTCTACTGGACAAGTTCAGACTATTGGTGGCGGATCTACAGCTATTGGTCCTGCAAGAATAACTTATATTCAAGCTAAAGGACACGCGAGTGGACAACTTGAATTAAGAGATAGTGCAGACAATTCTGGTTCTTTACTTTTTATAGCTCACTTTGGAACAGAAGGTTTAGATATCTATGTTCCCGGTAATGGAATTAGATTTGAAACATCAGTTCACGCAACTATATCTGGTACAGGTTCTATTACACTTGGATATACTGGCTAGGAGGTTAAATGGCTAATACTACTTCGGACACTACAACGTTCGATAAAACTTTTGCTATAGATGAAATAGTAGAAGATGCTTTTGAGCGTATTGGATTAAATTCTGTAGCAGGTTATCAACTTAAATCTGCAAGACGATCTCTTAATATCTTATTTCAAGAATGGGGTAATAGAGGTATTCACTATTGGGAAATAGATGAACTCGATCTTGATTTAGTTGAAGGACAAGCTGAATATAAATTTTTTAGAGAAGCTGCGGATGGTACAAGTGCTACATCAAATCCAAACGGTGTTTATGGAATGTCCGATGTCCTTGAAGCACAATTAAGATCTAATAGAACAGCTGTAACTCAATCAGATAGTCCAATGACAAAAGTAGATAGATCTACTTATGCAGGTTTCTCAAACAAACTTTCAAAAGGCACACCTAATCAATATTGGGTACAAAGATTTATTGATCATGTTAGTATTAGTATTTATCCAACACCAGATTCTACAAATGCATCCAAAGATATGCATTTCTATTACATAAAAAGAATTCAAGATGCAGGAGATTACACGAATGCAACAGACGTGCCGTTTAGATTTGTACCTTGCATGGTTGCAGGTTTAGCATTTTATCTTGCACAAAAGTATCAACCACAATTAGTTCAACAAATGAAATTATATTATGAGGATGAATTAGCAAGAGCTCTTGCAGAAGATGGTTCAGCTTCTAGTACATATATTACACCAAAAGCTTATTACCCAGGAACATAATGGCAAATTACGCAACAGGAAAACGTGCAAAAGCAATTTCAGATAGATCAGGTATGGAGTTTCCATATAGAGAAATGGTTAGAGAATGGAATGGTGCGTTTGTACATATTTCTGAGTTTGAACCAAAGCAACCACAATTAGAACCAAAGCCTCTTTCTGCAGATGGTATTGCATTAAGAAATGTAAGAAGTGATAGAACAGAACCAATTACAACTGTCATGATACCAGAAAATGGTTTTGAAACTTACGCTGCAGGTTCTGGTATAATAAATGTTTTTGCACCAGGACATGGTTTAACAAATGGCACAACATATTTATTTAGAGGGCCTCCTACACTATCACCAGGTACAGGCACACCATATAATCCAGTCGGTGGCGCAGCTGGTAATCCTGTTTTTGCTTATGCAACAATTCCTAATTTTGATGGAATAACAGGTGCACAAATAGGACAAGGTTCAGGATACGCCATTACAACAGGAAAATATATTCCTGATACAGGAAGTGGAAATCCAGGAAGAGGTACAACTGATTATTTAATCTCAAATTTCTTCTTCTTTACAGTTAATTCAGATACTGCTACAACTGGTGGCAGAAAAGGAGGAGGTTATGGTTGTTCCGTTGGACCTATTACTATCGAAGGATGATTAAAAAAATTTTAAATTGGATCAAAGGTATATTTAAACCTACAAGACAAAAAGAAGTTGTTGAGCTAACAGCTAAACAACTAAAAATCTTAAGAAAACATAAAGGACAATAATGGCTGGTATAAGTTATTCAACATTAGTTACACAAATAAGAAATTACACTGAAACAGATTCTAATGTTTTAACTACAGATATTTTAGAAAACATAATTCTTAATTCTCAATATAGAATTATGAGAGACGTACCTATTGATGCAGATAGAAAACAACAACTAGGTAATTTTGCGGCAGGACAAGAATCTATAAATGCACCTGCAGGATGTTTATTTATTAGGGGTATACAAGTTTATGATACCGCAGGATCTGCTATTACAGGAGCTAACAGATGGCTAGAAAAAAAAGATATGAGTTATTTACAAGAATACCAGGATGTAACAGGAACATCAGCAGCTCAAGGTCAACCTAAATATTATGCTTCATTTGGTGGTGCAACTGGAGCTTCAGACACTACATCAGGTAGAATATTTTTATCCCCAACACCAAATACAACATATAGATTTAGAGTTCATTATAATAAAATGCCAGACACTTTAGAGTCTGGCAATCAGACTAACTATATTAGTATGAACTTTCCAAATGGTTTATTATACTGCTGTTTATCAGAAACATATGGATTTTTAAAAGGTCCGATAGACATGTTGACACTATATGAAAATAAGTATAAACAAGAGGTACAGAAGTTTGCTAACGAGCAAGTTGGTAGAAGACGAAGAGACGACTACACAGATGGCGCAGTTAGAATACCAGTTAACTCAGCAAACCCGTAGGAGAATAAATTATGGCAATAGCATCGGCAATATGTTCAAGTTTTAAACAAGAGCTTTTACAAGGTAAACACAGTTTTGAATCTTCAGGTGGACACACTTTTAAATTAGCATTATTTACAAGTTCAGCATCTTTAGGTGCAGCAACAACAGATTATTCAACTTCAAACGAAATTTCAAATACATCAGGATCTGCGTATTCTGCAGGTGGAGCAACTCTTACAAACTCTGGTGTATCATTATCTAGTACAACAGCGTTCACAGATTTTTCAGATGTAACTTATTCATCTGCATCTTTTACTGCAAATGGCGCAATGATTTATAATACAACAACTAACGGTGGTTCAGGAACAACTGATGCTGTTGCTATTATAGCTTTTGGCGGTGACAAAACAGCAAGTAATGGAACTTTTAAAATAGAGTTTCCTACAGCAGACGCAAGTAACGCAATAATCAGATTAGCATAGGAGGCCGACCATGTCGGTAACTTCAGGATGGGGCAGGTTTACCTGGGGCCAAGCTAATTGGAATGCCGATGCAACTTTAAAAACAGGTTGGGGTGCAAAGTCTTGGGGTGAAGACGAGTGGGGTGAATTAAAAGACGCCGTTGCTCAACCATCTGGTCTTTCAATAACATCTAGTATTGGATCTGTTGATGTACCTGATATAATTTTAACTTTAACTGGTCAGTCTATTACATCTTCTCAAGGTGAAGCATTTATTCCAGTAGTAATAGAAGGTATTTCTGCATCGTTCTCTGTTGGAGCTATAACTCCAAGAGATCAAACACAAGGTTTAACCTCAAGTGCAATAACATCTGCTATTGGTGTAATAACACCAAACGATATGACACTAGGTCTAACTGGTCAGTCAATAACCATATCACAAGGAACAGCAAAAGCACCTAATCAAACGGTAATAATTTCAGGTCAATCAATGACCTTATCACAAGGCACTGCTCAAGGTATATCTTCACAAGAAGCACAATTAACAGGTCAATCAATAACATCTAGTTTAGGAACTGTTACAATACCAAATGATGTAGTATTTTTATCAGGTGTATCCGCTGAATTTAATTTAGGATCAATTATTGGATTAGGAGGTGCAGTTGCTCAACCGACTGGTCAATCAACTACAGCAAGTGTTGGATCTTTAACAGTAGAAGAAGGACTAGGATTAACCGGTCAATCATTTAGTGCTAGTGTAGGATCAATTTCTTTAGCAGATATTCAAGTTGGATTAACTGGTCAATTAATAACATCTAGTATAGGGACAGTTAATATCTTTGCTTATGGTGATGTTGACACTGGTTCAAATACATCATATAGTGCGGTTTCGACAGGTTCGAATGATACATATTCGGATGTTGCAACTGGATCAAATACAAGTTATAGTGACGCTGCATAGGAGATAAAATTTATGGCATCAACATATACACCTCTTGGTATAGAAAAAATGGCAACTGGCGAAAACGCTGGTACATGGGGAACAAAAACAAACGCAAACTTAGATCTTATAGAACAAGTTCTTGGAGGATTTAAATCACTTTCAATCGCTGGTGGTGCGGATACTACTGCATTAACAATTGCAGATGGTGCATTAACTGGAACGGGTCAAGCAAGAATGATTGAGTTCACAGGTACAATTACGGGTAATCAAGTTGTAACCATTCCACTAGATGTAGAAACTTTTTATTTTTTAAGAAACTCCACTTCAGGTGCATATACAGTACAATTTAAATATGTTTCTGGATCAGGAGATTCATTTACTTTTTCAGCAACAGATAAAGGTGACGCCGTATTATTTGCGACAGCAAATGATGGAACTAATCCTGATATCTATACACTACCTAATGGTAATGTTACTACTGCTGGCACTCAAACTTTAACAAACAAAACTCTAACATCACCTAAAATAGGAACATCTATTTTAGATACTAACGGTAATGAATTACTTTTATTAACAGCTACAAGTTCCGCGGTTAATGAGTTAACATACGCGAACGCAGCTACAGGAAATAAACCAACACTTACTGCATCTGGTGGAGATACTAATATTGGTGTATCTATACAGCCAAAAGGTTCAGGAACAGTCACTATTGATGCTTTAACATTTCCAGCAGCAGATGGATCAGCAAATCAAATATTACAAACAGATGGTTCTGGAAACTTGAGTTTTGCAACTAATTCTGGTATATCAACAGGAAAAGCCATTGCAATGGCAATGATTTTCGGGTAAAAAACAAACATAGGAAATAAATTATGGCGAATCCAAATATAGTAGCAGTAGCATCAATTTACGGTGAATCGGTAGGTTACAATTTAACAGCTACTACAACTACAACTTTGATGACTGTGTCATCAGGAAAATTATTAAAAATAAATAGAATCACATGCGCTAACGTTGACGGAACATCTGCAGCAGACGTGACAGTTTCAGTAACTAAATCCAACTTTACATCAGCTGGCGTAACTAACTTTGATACTTCAGGAACTTTTCATTTAGCAAAAACTATTTCAGTTCCAGCAGATGCAACTTTAGTTATATTAGATACTCCAATATATTTAATGGAGGCTGACGTTTTAAAAGGTGGAGCAAGTGCGGCGTCAGATTTAGATTTAGTTATATCTTACGACGTTATAGCGGTATAGGGAGGTAATTAGCTATGGCAAATGGCGGAATTATCGGAACTGTAAATACTCCAACTTCAACTACAGCAACAGGTGTATGGCACCAACAAGAACAGTACGAAGCAAAAGTAACTAACACTTGGCCTCAAAGAGCATTATACACGACTAACTCAGCAAGGTTTGATGATGGTAGTAGTGATAGCATGACAAGAGATAATGGCACACCTAGCAATCAAAAAAAATGTACGATTTCATTATGGTTTAAAAGAACAGAACCAGGGTTAAATAAATATTTAATAACAGGTTATGATGATGAAAATAACAGGACACTGTTGCAATTTTCATCTGATCAATTATTATTTCAAAATGCAACAGGCGGCAGTAATAACACAATTATAAAATCAAATGCAGTTTTTAGAGACCCTTCAGCTTGGTATCATTTTTGCATTATTGTAGATACAACTCAAGGAACAGATACAAATAGAGTAAAGATGTATGTTAACGGTTCTCAAGTTACAAGTTTAGCATCATCGACTTATCCTAGTGCAGACACAAATATGGAATTAACAGATGCTGCAAATTCTATTTTATTAAATCAAAAAGGAGATGGTTCAGATTTTAATTCTGGTTATTATTCAGAGGTAATAGTATTGGATGGAGTTGCTGCAAGTATTAGTGATTTTGGAGTTACAAACTCTGATGGAGTTTGGACCCCAATTCCTTATTCAGGAACCTTTGGCAATAATGGATTTAACTTACAGTTTCAAAATGCTGCAGCACTTGGAACAGATTCATCACCTAACGGTAATACATTTACGGTTAGTAATTTAACATCAATAGATCAATCAACTGATTATCCTGTAGTTAATTATGCAACATTAAATCCAGTTCAAGCAGCTTCATCTAGTGCTACTTTTTCAGAGGGTAATTTAAAATCTGTAACCGCTGGAACGTCTTCTGCAAATTTTGGGGGTGGTAGTAGTATTGGCGTATCATCTGGTAAATGGTATTTTGAAGCAAAAGCAACAGTAGGTTCTGGTACTTCTGATAGAAATACTATTGGTGTAACAGGGGAATTATCTACCATTGCAAAAAGTGGGGGTTATCAAGGAACTAACTCTAGTGTAGTATACCAAAGTTATAATGGAAAAGTTTTAAAAAATGAAGTTGATCAATACACAGGTTCAACTTATGCAACAGGAGATATTATACGAATAGCTTTAGACTTAGACAATCTTCATGTTTATTTTGGAAAAGGTGGAACTTGGCAAAATAGTGGTAATCCAGAAAGTGGTTCGACAGGTACAGGTGCTGTTGATTTAGTGGCAATATCATCAACAACAGATGGATTTTATTTTATTTATCATGGAGATAACTCTGGTGCATCCGGGCCAGTAAGTACATTTGAATTTAATTTTGGTTCTCCGTCTTATAGTGAGAGCGGTGGTAATTCAGATGCAAATGGATATGGAAATTTTAATCAATCTGTACCATCTGGATATTATGCACTTAATACGACTAACTTAGCGGAGTATGGATAATGGCTTATACAACTATTAATGACGGAAAAATTTATTTTAATACTAAACTTTATACGGGTAATGGAAGTTCTACACAAGCAATTACGGGAGTTGGATTTCAACCAGATTGGGTATGGATTAAAAACAGAACAGATGCTCACTGGCATAATCTAACAACTGCAGTTAACGGTCCAGCAAAAACTTTAAGATCAAATACAACTACTGCTGAAGTAGATAATTCAAGTTCAGGTTATGTTTCAGTTTTTGGAGCAGATGGTTTTACAGTCTCTGCAGGTTCATCAGATGCCGAAGAAGTAAATACTAATTCTGATAATTATGTTTCTTGGAACTGGTTAGGAGCAGGAACTACTCCATCAAAAACTTATGCTGTAACTGTCGTATCCGATAGTGGTAACAAATACAGATTTGATGGGTTTGGTACAAGTGCAGTGACTTTAGAATTATCAGAAGGAGGCACATTTACTTTTGATCAATCAGATGCTTCTAACTCTGGACACCCTTTAAGATTTGCAACTGCAGCAGACGCAGCAGGATCAACAGAATATACAACAGGGGTTACAACAAACGGCACACCAGGTAATGCAGGTGCTTATACTAGAATTACAGTTGCAGCTTCGGCACCAACATTATATTATTATTGTTCTTCACACTCTGGTATGGGTGGACAAGCAAATACACCAACGACAAATTCTTTCTCAAACTTTGCTGGTACTATTCAAACAAACATTTCACCTAATACTGCAGCAGGTTTTAGTGCCATATCTTTTACAGGAAATGGAAGTGCTGGTGCAACAGTTGGACATGGACTATCAAGTGTCCCTAAATTTATTGTTGTAAAAACTAGAAGTACAACTGCAAATTGGATTACTTATAATGTATATAATGGAAATACTGATTATATGTATTTTAATACAAATGGTGCAACTGCAGCAACTGTTCAAGCATGGAATAATACATCACCAACTTCATCTGTATTTAGTTTAGGAAATTCAAGTGAAGTTAATGGAAATGGAGTAACTATGGTAGGATATTGTTTTAGCGAAGTTAAAGGATATTCAAAAATATCACATTTTATAGGAAACGGAAATACAGACGGAACATTTGTTTACTGCGGCTTTAAACCAGCTTGGGTTATGATTAAAAGAACAAATGGTTCAAATAGTTGGGTAATATACGACAATAAAAGAGAAGGTTATAATGTAGATAATGATGCTCTACAAGTAAATGGTGGTAATGCAGAGGGTACATCTGATGACATAGACCTATTATCTTCGGGATTTAAAATGCGAACATCAGGTGCTGGAGAAAATGGAGATGGCAATCCATACCTTTACATGGCTTTTGCCGATAACCCATTTACATCGAGTGCGGGAACTCCTGTTACGGCTAGATAAATTATAGAAAATAGGATATAAGAAATTATGATAAAATCAAACGGTGGAATAATCGGACCCGATAATGTTACTACAGGTGGACCTTTTGGTTCAGCTAGTGGTGTCTTTAAACTTGGTGAAGTTACAGATTTAATCAAAGATAGCAAATGGCCAACAACAGGACCTGCAAGTTATCAAGTAGCTAACTCAGTAAGATTTAATGATGGTAGTAGTGATACTTTAACTAAAACACCATCAGGTTCATCAAATAGAAGAACTTGGACTTTTTCAACTTGGGTAAAAAGAACAACTCCTGGTGGTTTTCAATCTATAATGGGTGCAGATGCAGCAGCACAAAGTAGTGGTTTTGCTTTATTTTTTTCTTTTGATAGCACAAATGAATTAGTCTTTGGTCAAGGAAGTGATACTTGGTTGAAAACTAATCGACTATTTAGAGACCCAGGTGCCTGGTATCATGTAGTGATTGCAGTTGATACAACAAATGGAACAGCCGATAATAGAGTAAGAATGTATATTAATGGTGTAGAGGAAACCTCTTTTGGTACTAGAAATAATCCAAGTGAAAATTATGAAATGGTTTGGAATAATACTGTTGCTCATAGTATTGGTGCTGATGTTCCTAATACCGGTACAAGAAATTTTTTTGATGGTTATATGTGTGAAATAGTAAATATTGATGGCTCACAACTAAGCTCAACATCATTTGGAGAATTTGATTCTGACTCAGGAATTTGGAAACCTAAAGATGTATCTGGTTTAACCTTTGGCACAAATGGATTTTATTTAGACTTTGAAGATAGTTCAGCTTTAGGTAATGATGTATCAGGTAATAATAATGATTGGACAGTTAATAACCTTACATCAATAGATCAAAGCATAGATACCTGCACAAATAATTTTGCAACATTAAGTCCTATAGCATCTATAACAGATGTACCAACTTTTTCAGAGGGTAATTTAACAATAGACATAGCTAATGCTGGATCTTTTGGTGCTCAATCAACGATAGGAGTATCATCAGGAAAATGGTACGCAGAATTTAAACTTGTTGCTTCAAGTGATAATGACATGGCAGTTGGTGTTAATTCAGATGGAGATGCACCAAGAAGTGATTTAGGTCCTGGTTTTGGCACACATAGTACAGGCTATAGAGAAACAGGGACATTAGCTGTTAATGGATCTGATGATATATCTTATGGAAATAGTTATACTGTTAATGACATAGTCGGAATAGCTTTAGATTTAGATAACAATAAATTATACTTTTCTAAAAATGGAACATTTCAAAATAGCGGTGACCCTACAAGTGGTTCAACAGGAACAGGAGCGTTATCTCTAACTGCAGCATCTTCAACTCAATCGGGTGCTTATTTCTTCAATCCAGGTTGTCACTCAGGTAGTCAAAATGGAGATTGGTCAGCAAATTTTGGTTCACCACCTTACTCAATCACATCAGGAAATACAGATGGTAATGGATTTGGAAACTTTGAATATGCTCCGCCATCAGGATATTTGGCTTTATGTACTAACAATTTAAACGCTTAATGAATAGGAATTAATTATGGCTTATACAACGATAAACAAATCATCAGATCATTTTAATACTAAACTTTATACTGGTAATAATACAGGTCAATCTATAACTGGAGTAGGTTTTCAACCAGATTGGGTATGGATTAAAAGCAGAACTGACACAAATAGTCATAATCTTTGGGATGCTGTTAGGGGTGTTAATAAATATTTAGAAGCAGATACAACAAAAATTCAAACAACTGTTTCCAACGGTGTAACTGCATTTGGAACAGATGGTTTTACAGTAGGTGATAGAGATGCAATTAATGATAATGGTTTAGGCCTTGTAAGTTGGAACTGGAAAGCTGGAGGTGGTCAAGGTTCATCTAACACAGATGGTTCAATAAATACTACATACACATCAGTTAATACAACAGCAGGTTTTTCAATATGTTCATACACAGGCACAGGAAGTAATGCCACAATCGGTCATGGTTTAGGTGCAGCACCACAAGTAGTTTTAATTAAAGAATTAAATGGAACTAATAATTGGTTAATGAGCCATCAACCATTAAGTGCTTCATTAGGAGATTATACAAGGTTTATGACTTTAAATAGCAATTCTGTTGTTTCTGGTGCAGGTAATGTTGTTTTTCAAAGTTCTGCATTTACATCTTCTGTATTTAATGTCGGTACATCAGCTGGTTCAAATGGAAGTAGTCAAAATTATATTGCTTACTGTTTTGCAGAAAAAAAAGGATTTAGTAAGTTTAATTTTTACAAAGGCGTGGGAAATGCTAATGGACCATTTGTTTACACAGGATTTAAACCAGCTTGTGTAATTATAAAAGGTGCAGTATCTGGAAGTGGAGATGCAGCACAAAATTGGGAAATATACGATAACAAAAGAGATGGATATAATGGATTTAATGATGCATTATTTCCTAGCACTAGTGCTACTGAATCAGTTGAAGATAGAGTAGATCTATTATCTAATGGTTTTAAAATAGTAGTTAATAGTGATGGAGTTAATGATAATGCCTCAACATACATTTATATGGCTTGGGCGGAAAATCCATTTGTATCTGGAAATTTTGTACCTGGAACAGCTCGATAATTAATGAATTTAGTATATAGACAACTGCATAATTTTAACTTATAAGGAGAACTGATATGTATGCAAAAGTAGAAAACAACGTAGTAGTAAAAGTTAATTCAAGTTTAGCTTCTTTTAATAGATCAGCACCATCTTGGAGTGCAGAGCAACTTGCGGCTAACGGAATCTATGAAGTAGTGTACGACAACACAAATTTAAAAGACACTAGATTTTATATTAATGGAGCAGAAAGTTTTACTTTCGCAAATGATACTGTAACTGCAAGTTATACGGCAGCAGTTGGTAGAGAACTTAATGATGTTAACGTAGTTGATGAAGACAATAATCCTGTATTAGATGACAACGGAAATCAAGTTGTAACATTAGGTTTAAAATCGAATGAAAAAAATAAAATAAAAGCTCAAGCAGCATCATTATTACAATCTACAGATTGGTACGTGATAAGAAATGCAGAATCTTCTGTAACAATCCCTGCAAATGTTTCAACTTATAGAGCAGCAGTTAGAACTAAATCTAATGAAATGGAAACATCAATTGATGGTGCGGCAACTGTTGAAGCAGTAGAAGCTTTATTTACTTACACTACAGGTGCAGATGATGTTGTTTCTAGACCTTTGGGTGAGTGGCCTATATTAGCCTAGTTCTTATTGTAAGTTCTTTTTTTTAAAGGTATAAGGTAGTATTATGCTACAAAAGATAGGATTCCAACCTGGATTTAACAAACAGATTACTGAAACCACTGCTGAGGGACAATGGGTTGATGGTGATAATGTAAGATTTAGATATGGTACACCTGAAAAAATAGGTGGTTGGAAACAACTAGGGGACGATGCACTAACTGGTGCAGGTAGAGGACTTCATCATTTTGTAAATAGTAAAGCTAGAAAATACGCAATCATTGGTACAAATAGAATTTTATACGCATATTCAGGAGGTGTGTTTTATGACATACATCCTATTAAATCTACAACAACGCTTACGAGTGCATTCAGCACAACCAATGGATCACCAACTGTTACAATAACTTTTAGTGGTGATCATGGTATATCTGAACAAGATATAATTTTATTAGATAATTTTACTGCAATAACTAATTCTAATTATAGTGCGTCTGATTTTGATGATAAAAAATTTATGGTAACAACTGTACCTACAAGTACAACTATTACAATTACAATGCCGTCTAATGAATCTGGATCTGGTGCAACAACATCGGGTGGTATTAGAGTTCAACATTACTATCCTGTAGGACCTGCGGTACAGGCAAAAGGTTTTGGTTGGTCACTTGGATCATGGGGCGGTGAAGTAGCCGGAGAACCTACAACCACATTAACTAACGGTATTAATGATACTGTAACTACTGGAATTATATTAGGAGATGTATCTCAATTTCCAGACTCAGGAACAAACTTTATAAAAATAGATGACGAAGAAATATCTTACACAGGTATATCTGGTAATGAGCTTACTGGTGTCACAAGAGAAGTAAGAGGTACTACAAAAGCTGCACACAGTGGTGGAGCGACTGTTACAAGTACAACAAACTTTGTAGCATGGGGAGAAGCTGCATCAGGTGACTTAGTTCTTGAACCTGGTATGTGGTCATTAGATAATTTTGGTGACAAAGCAATTTGTTTAATTCATGATAGTGCAGTATTTGAATGGGATTCTGCTGCAACAAATGCAGAAACAATTAGAGCTAGTATTATATCTGGTGCACCAACTGCATCAAGACACATGTTAGTATCTACACCGGATAGACACTTAGTATTTTTTGGTACAGAAACAACGATTGGAACACCTACAACACAAGATGATATGTTTATTAGATTTTCGGACCAAGAAGATATAAATACATACGTGCCTACAGCAACCAATACAGCTGGTACACAAAGACTGGCCGACGGATCACAGATCAGAGGAGCAATCAGAGGTCGAGATGCAATTTATGTTTGGACTGATACAGCATTATTTACTCAACGTTTTGTTGGACAACCTTTTACCTTTGCGTTTGCACAAGTTGGAACTAACTGTGGACTTGCAGGACAGAACGCATGTGTAGAAGTTGACGGTGCTGCCTACTGGATGTCAGAAAATGGTTTCTTTAGATATGCTGGTAGATTAGAATCATTACCTTGTTTAGTAGAAGACTTTGTTTACGATAATATAAACTTAGAGTCTGGTAATCAAATGATATCAGCAGGATTAAATAATTTGTTTGGTGAAGTTATTTGGTTTTATCCAACAACAGGATCCTCAGTAGTTAATAGACAAGTTACATATAATTATTTTGATTCATCCCCACAAAGACCAGTATGGACTGTTGGATCACTTGCTAGAACTATGTGGGAAGATTCTGCAGTATTTGGTAGCCCACACGCACTGGAATATACTGCAGGTAATGATTCATCTTTTGATGTTGTAGGTAATACAGAAGGCAGAACAATATACTATCAACACGAAATAGGAACTGATCAAGTTCAAGGTGGTGCAACTACGGCTATTGTTGCCAGCATTGAATCAGGAGATTATGACATTACACAACAAAGATCGGCTCAAGGACAGTCGACAGGTATGGCAACTTTTAGAGGAGACGGTGAATTTTTAATGAAGATAAGAAGATTTGTACCTGACTTTTTATCTCAAACAGGTAATACACAAGTTACATTTTTACTAAGAAATTATCCAAATGATACACAAGCAAGTTCTGCTTTAGGTCCTTTTACAATTTCATCATCTACTAAAAAAGTAGATACACGTGCAAGAGCTAGAGCTGTTGCATTAAAGATAGCAAACACAACAACTAATCAAAGTTGGAAACTAGGGACTTTTAGATTAGATATACAACCAGACGGAAGAAGATAATGGCAAAGATTGTACAGGTTATAACTAGACCATCAAACGAATATAATGTACAGACTGCAGAAGCTCAAGTAAGAGATCTTGATGCTATTGTAGAAAAATTAAACTCAACGTTTCAAGAAGAATTAAAAGATGAGATTGAAGCGTTTAACTTTTTTATTAATTAATGGCTAATCAATATAAATTTGTAGGTACAGACAACAGCACATCAGGAAGTGCGATAAATCCTTTTGGCACAGGTAATCCTTTGGTGAGTGAAACATATGTTATTAAATCTATATTAGTCACATCAGCTGGTACACCGACAGTTACAGTTACAAACAACAGTATTACAGCTATAAAATCAGCAGCATTAACAGCAAATGTTACAACAGAATTACTTACTCAACCTTTAGTGGTTGAGGGTGGTAATACCCTAACTGTACTATCAAGCAACACAGATTCGTTTGATGTAGCAGTTAGCTATCTAAACATTAAAAAGGAGATAACAACATAATGAAAGATCTACCAGTAATAGAACCAAAAGAGATTATAACAACAATTACAAATATGAAGACAGGCGAGGTATACAAGGATGATTCTGAGTGGAAAGCTCAAGGAATTGCAGAATCTGACATAAGAAAAGATGTCAGAGTTATCATGCCTAGCCTTGATTTATTTGGAGAAACAAAATAGAATAGACAAATGGCCATAACTAGAGCACAACAATATAGACAGATGTTAAAAGAAGGTAGTAAGAAACCTGTCAAACAAGCAGGTGTAACTAACTATCTTGGTAAACAAGAAATGGTTACAGCTCCTAAATTTTGGTTATCAGAACCTGGTCATGTTAAAGCAAAGTTATCATATATAACAGATGAAGAAGCAAAAATATTAATAGATAAAAATTTATACGGATCATTAAAAGGTAAACCTAATATTGGACCTGCAGGACTTCCAAGTTTACAAGGAGGAGATGCAGGAGGACTAGGGGGAGACGGACCTTCTGGTAATGGAGATGGACCTTCAGCAAGAGATAGACACATGGGTCTTCAAGGTAAAACTGGTACCAGAGATACATCTTTAGATGGTGGTGGAGTAGATAGAAGTAAAACTAAAACAATTGAGAAACCAAATATTTTTGAAAAAACTTTAAGTACTATAAAAAAATTTTCTCCAACATATAATCTTTTTACAGGTATAAAAAGTCTTTTTGGTCCAAAAGATAAAAATTTAGGTATTAGAGATGGATATAATATGGCAAACATTGCGGGACCAACATCTACTGATGATGACGATGATACAGGTGGAGGAGATGGTATGCCTCGTTACGCACAACTTGGTTATCCAAGTCAAGAAGCATATATGGCAGCAATGCAAAGAGCAACTCAAGCGCCTGCAGGATTACCTGCAGCAGTACAACCAATGCAAACTATGAATTTAAATAGAATCGCTTACAGACTTATGGCTGATGGTGGTTTCTTAGGAGAAGAAGATGAACCAAGACAAGCTTATGGTTTAGGTAGTATTGTTAAAAAAATTACAAGACCAATAAAAAAAGTTGTAAAGAAAGCAACTAAAGCAGTTAAAAAAGTTGTAAAAAGTCCAATAGGTAAACTAGCCTTAGCAGTTGCAGCACCTTATGCATTAGGACCTGCTATGGCTCAATCACAATTTTTAATGGGTTTATCCGCAGCACAAAGAGCAGCTTTAGTATCTGGTGCAACAACAGGTATCACGCAACTTGCATCAGGTGAAGATTTAGATTTAAAAGATATTGCATTGTCTGCAGCATTGTCTGGTGGTGTTTCAAAATTTACAGCTCCAAAAGGAATTGATGGAAAAGCATTTAATGCATCTAGAGCTTCTCAAGCTTCAAAATTTCAAATGCCTAGAGGTGGAGGCGCAGATTTTAGTAAAATAGCTGCATCAGCAAAAGATGTAACACCTAAAACAGGTATCTTACAAAGTTTAAAAAACATAGGTACAAAAGTTACAGACAGTAAACTAGGAAATTTATTAATAGGTGACGGAGAAGGCGGCATTAGTCCTATGAAATCTATACTGTTAGCATCTGGTTTGTCAGGACTAGCAGCTAAAAAAGATTTTGAAGAAGATGAGTTTTCAGAAATGGACAGAGGTGAAGGTATCGATATAGCTGCAATTAGAAGAAGACCTTTTGATTATATGGCACCTAGATTTGCAGGTAGTGAGTTTGATTTCTATGCTGCAGATGGAGGTAGAATAGGTTATCAAGAAGCAGGAGCTGTGTTAAGTGAAAAAGAAATGAAGAAACTAGCTAAAAGTGCTTTGTTTAAAGGTTTTAAAAAGATGTATTCTGTAGACCCTCAAATGGCAAAAGACAATCCAGCTTACGAAGGTAAGTTTGATATGTTTAAAAAGATATACGATCAAAAGTTTCAAAAAGGTGGTAAAGCAGAACCTGTAGCTAAGAAGGTAATGCCTTTACTAGATATGGGTGGACAAGAAATGGATTTAAGAGCTGAAGGTGGATTTGTACCAATAGGACGTATGGAAAAAGCCGACGATGTTCCTGCAAGATTATCAAAGAATGAGTTTGTATTTACAGCTGAAGCTGTTCGAAATGCAGGTGAAGGAGATGTGGACAAAGGCGCAGAAGTTATGTATAACATGATGAAAAACCTTGAAGCCGGAGGTGAAGTTTCAGAAGAATCGCAAGGCTCAGATGGCGCACGTAAAATGTTTCAAACATCACAAAGATTAGAGGAAGTATTATAATGGCTGTACAAGAACAACGAACATTACCCGCACAATTTGTTGAAGATTTAGGTAAAGATTTAGCAAAACAGATTACAGCACAAACAGGTGTACCTATTGTAACTGGCGGTATTGGAAGTATATCACAACAAGCAGGTGAAACTGCAGAAGGTTTCAAAGCAAGACAAGATGCAGCTAAAGCATTTACAACAAGACAACAAAGTTTAGCAGGACTTGCACCACAAATAGCAGGTCAAGATCCATTACAAGCGCAAGCACAACAAGTTGCACAAGCAGGTATTGGTTCTTTTCAACCATTTTTAAATCAAGCTCAAACAGCAGGAACAGCAGCCGGAACTGCATTAAGTGGAATACAACTTGGAGCACCAACAACACAACAAGTACAAGATTTCATGTCCCCTTATCAGTCACAAGTGATTGATGCAACGCTTTCAGAATTTGATCGTAATACACAAATGCAACAACAAAGTATACGAGATCAGCAAGCAGCTTTGGGTGCGCTCGGCAGTGGTCGAGCGGGAGTGCAACTCGCAGAGTTTGGCACAGGGGCTGCGAGAGAACGAGCGTTATTACAAGCCGGTCTCTTGCAACAAGGTTTTGGTCAAGCACAACAGGCTAGACAACAAGATATTGCAAATAGATTTGGCGTAGCACAAGGACAACAAGGTTTAGGTGGATTTCAAGCAGGGCTTGGAGCACAACAACAAGCACTGACTGGTGGAGATGTAAGACAACTTGGAACATTGGGCGCATTGAACCAAGCGCAAGCACAAGCAGGTCTTGATGCAACAAGAGAAGCTACAAGAATGGCAGCATTCCAACCACAAGAACAACTAGATAGATATGCTGGTCAAGTTACTGGACTACTAGGTGGATACCCTGCTCAGTTTCAACAATCAATCACACCTAATCCCACACCATTACAAACTGCATTAGGTGTTGGTACAACACTAGCTGGTATTTATGGAGCAGTAAATCCAAGACCATTGTTTGCAGAAGGTGGTGAAGCAAAAGAAGGTATTATGCAAGTAGCTGAAATTGATATGTTAAAAGAAGAATACGAAAAATATAAATACGATTTATTAGAACAAAGACCAGATGCAATGCCAATGTCTTTTGAAGAATTTAGAAGAATGGTTTTATCGGGCCAAGGTTAAAAATGAATAGAACACTTAAAAGACCAATGTTTAGAATAGGTGGTTCTGCAGGAACTGGTATTACATCAGGACTAGACAGACCAGGATATAAAGACCCATTACCAGCAGCAGTCGGATCTACAAAAGAAAGATTATTAAAAGCAATAGGTCAACAACCTAGTAACAGAAACATGTCACAATTTTTAACTCAATTTGGTTTAAATTTATTATCTCAACCTGCACAAGGTTCTGGTTTTGGTGGTTTGTTATCTACAGCAGCAACCGCGGCTCAAGAACCAACTAAGAGTTTGTATGAAGATCTTGATGCAGAACGTGATTTACAAAGACAAGTTGCATTAGCAGCAGAGCAGTCTGATATTGCACAAGAACAAGCAACAGAACTGCAACTATTAAAAAATTTAGATAAGTCTACATCAAATATAATTGAAAAAGAAATACAAGCTAGAATGAATGATTTAGGTGAAACTAGAGAAGAAGCAGCTAAAATAGTTTTAAACAAAAGAGCATACGGTGTGTTAGATCAACCTGGTGAATTAAGAAGAAAATCGATTGATGACAGATCTGCTATTATTCAAAGTAATGAAAGACTAAGTAAACCTGCAGCTGATCAAAAAGCAACATACGAAGTTGATTTTTCAAAAATACAAAAAGATAATGAAGATGTAGACTTTGATATTATGAATCCGTTCTGGACTCCAAGTAGAAAAAATTATCAAGAAGGTTCAGTTTATATTGATTACGTAACAGGAAAAGCTTTTAGAAGAGATTCAAATGCACCCGCAACACCAGGAGTTCCCGAAAAATTTGTTGAAATACAAATTAAATATTAGGAGGACCTATGGTACAAAAGTACGATAGATACGCAATACAAGAGCCAGAAACAGAAACTAATTTAGCAGTATCTGTTGCATCCGGAATAGGATCAGGATTAATTAAAATACCAGTAGGACTAGCTTCAGTTGCAGCGGAAGTATATGATGCTGTAAAAGGTGAAGGTGTTAGTATTGATGATAGTGCTGTTGCAAGATTAGAAAAATTTATAGATGACAGTGTTGTTGGAGATGTTTTAGAAGGTTTAGAGGATAGAGCTCGAGATACAGCTGCTGGAAGAATAACTGAAGCATTAGTTCAAGTAGGTATACCTGCTGCACGAGGAGCAAAAATAGCAGGTCAAATAGCTACAAAAACAATTAATTCTATATCTAAAGGAAGAAGAGTTGGATTAAAAAATAAAAATTTATTAAAAGGCGGACAGAAAGCAAATGAGTTAAACAAAAAAGCTAGGTTTGGTAAATATGCTGCAGTTAGTCTTGGTGGTGCTGCTGGTGCTTCAATAGTTTACGACATAGAAGACATAGGAACTTTTGGCGATATGCTTGGTGGACCAGACGGTTTGCCATCAACAGATTTAGATAGAGAAGCTAAAGTAAATACAGAAGACGAAGCAATTAGAAGACTTCAAAACAGATTTAAGTTTTTTGCTGAAGGCGTTGCGATTACACCTTTTGCTTATGGTGCAGGTAAAGTTGCAGGGTTTGTTGGTAAAAAAGGTAAAGAACTTGCTTATAGTAATTCAAAGTTTGAAAGACTATTAGATAAATTTGCAGCAACGTTTAGACCTAGAAGTAAAAAATCACAAGAGTTGTTTGAAGGACAAATGAGAGTTACTGGAGAAGAAGGTGCTGCAGCTATTGTTGCAAAAGATTTAGTAAGAGACATAGATGACTCGTTTAAAACTATATTTAATAAATCATCATCTGCTGCTGATAAAATTAAAAACAAAGATGAATTACTAACACAGATGGATGGTTTAATAAAAGGAGCTAAAGATACAGTTGTAGGTAATGAAGTAGTTTTTCAAAACTTTAATAAGACACAATTAAAAAATTTTTATCAATCGTTAGATAATATTAAGGTTCCTAAAAAACAACAAGAAGAATTAGTTTCTGCTATAACAAACTCTAAAACTGCTTTTAACAGATTACAAACAGATTTATTACAAGGTGGTAATTTAACATTAAAAAATAAAAACGAAGTCACAGACTTTTTTAGTCAAAGATTGAACTCTACATTATCTAATGATTATAAAATATTTGAAAATAGTAAAGTATTTAAAACTACAAATTATGTTCCAACTGATGAGAAACGACAAGCAGTTGCACAGTTATTTATGAACTATGCAAAAAACAACAGGGTAAAAAACTATGGAGAAAAAGATGCATTACTAGATGTAGACAAAGTTTTAGAAAATGTAAAAATGGATCCTGTAACAAAGTCTCCTGTATTTAAATTTGAAAGTAAAAGTGCTTTGTATGATGGCGTAGTACAAGAAGCCAATATAGCTAAAATGATTAGTGCTAATAAATTTGATAAAAGAGATTTAATTACAAGTCAAAAAGATATTAAAGCATTTAGAGAATTATTTGGTGAAATAAAAGATGCTAGAAGAACAATTGTAAATAATATGCAAGCAATGTCTAGTATTAGTGCTAGAGATAAATTTTATAATCAAATAGCACAGTCTGGTAAAATAGTTTTTGACAATCCAACACAAGCACAATTAAATTTACCTAATAGACCTGGCTATACAATGAGTAGAAATGGTATGCAGATTAAATCTCCATTAGGAGAAGAGTTCTATACTAATCCATTAAATGGTAAGTTTACATCATCGGAGTTTGAAGAAGCAATTAAGTTTGCAGAAAAATTACCATTAGAACCATTAATGAAAAGTAATATTTATAGGTACTTAGTAGCTGTACCCAAAGGAGTTGCACAAGTTGCAAAAACAGTATTAAGTCCATTTACACACATGCGTAACTTTACAAGTGCAGTTGCATTTAGTTTAGGCACAGGTAACTTATTTAAAAACCCTAAGTTTATTTTAGATAGTTTCCAAAGATCTTTTAATACAATACAGCCACAAGTTTTTTATAGAAACACTCCTAAAGATCAAAAGTTTTATCAATTTATGTTAGACGAAGGTGTGGTTAATTCAAGTTCTACTTTCCAAGATGTGCAAGGATTATTAAAAGATATTGCTAAAGGCGGTGATTTTGTAGAAAGAGCATTTGGTAAATTAGGTAAAAGAATGAACAAAGGTTTTAGAGGAGCACAAGATTTATATGTTGCAGAGGATGACTTTTATAAAATATATAATTTTTTAGCTGAGTTTGATAATTTAAAAGGAGCTTATAGAGGAAGCAAAAGAACGGAATTAGAATTAATGAAAGAAGCAGCTAGTATAGTTCGTAATACTGTACCTAACTATTCGTATGTATCAGATTTTATAAAAGGTTTACGTAGATCTCCTCTTGGAAATTTCGTATCGTTTCCCGCAGAAATAATAAGAACATCATTTAATATCGTTGAACAAGGAATAAAAGAATTAAGAAATGAAGCTACAAGATCAATTGGTGCAAGAAGATTACTTGGTTTTGGTACAGCAGTAACTACAATACCACCAGCTCTTGTTGAAATATACAGAGGGATATATGGTATTACACGAGATGAATTAGCTGCTATGAGAAGATTTTTACCAGAGTGGTCTAGAGAATCTACAATAATACCACAAAAAGACAAAGAAGGTAATTACTACTACACTGATTTTAGTCACGGGTTTGCATATGATACAGTAGTAAATCCGGTGCAATCAATTATTGCAAATGTTGGAACAGGAGAAGATGCAGAACCTTTAATATCAGAAATGGCTAGAGGTTCTATAAAAGGAATATCAAGACTCATAGATCCATTTGTTAGTGAATCTATTTGGATACAAGCATTTCAAGATTTATATGCAAGAGGTGGTAAAACTGAAACCGGTTCAGAAGTTTGGAATCCAAGAGATCCAGAAGGAGATAAGTTTGCTAAAGGCACAAAACATTTAGTAGAGGCGTTAGCTCCTCTTTCTATACCTCAATTAGGAAGATTAGGAAAAGCAGCCATGTATGGAGAAGATCCTGAAACAGGAAAAGATTTAAGTTTTACAGGTGAACTAGGTGGTTTCTTTGGTTTTAGAAATCAAAAAATGGATTTTGAACAATCACTAGGTTATAAAATATCAGAATATAACACTGCACTTAGACAGAGTAGAAAATTTTTACCAAGACCACAAGGTAATGTTCAAACAAAAGAAATCATAGAAGGTTTAATACAAGGGAATCAATCTTGGTTTGATGCACAAAAAGTTATGCAAAAAGATATTGAGGCTATGAAGACTTTAGGTTTTGATGATAAAAAAATCGGAATTATATTTGATAGACGTGGTAAGGGTAAAGACTATAACAGTTTAGTCATAGATAGATTTAAACCTTTTGATCTTCCTGAAGGTTTAATAGATGCTTACATAAGAAATGCAGAAGAAAATGGTTATGAAAATCCTTTAACGCCAGAAGCATTTTCAGAAATAAATGAAATATTAAGAGAACTAAATCAATTATATTTAGAAGATAGATACCCTAATTTAATGCAAGAAGTAGGTATGGGAAATGTGTCTGCACTACCACCTACACCTATGCCTAATGTAAATACTGTAGGAACAGCGCAGCAAATTAACCCTACAACTAACTTGACACGTACACAGGAAGCCTTACTATCTCCTGAAGAAAAAGTTATTGCTAGTAGGAGAACATAATGGCTAAAAAGTCAGCGCTACAAAAAATTGAATCACATGAAAAGCTTTGCAGAATAATGCAAAAGCAAACCTTTGAACAAATAAAAGAAATGCAAGAACGTATTAAAAGATTAGAATATTGGATAGTTGGAGGTATGGGAGCTGTCCTTATAACTTTATTAACCGACGTAGCAAAATAAAAAAATTTTTATGCAACTTTCAAAACACTTTAGTTTAAAAGAAATGACCAAGTCAATGACTGCTCAACGTAGAGGCATTGACAATACACCAGGATCTGGTGAAATTAAAGCTTTAGGTGATCTATGTTATGAAATTTTAGAACCACTACGTGCACACTTCGACAAACCTGTGACCATCACTAGCGGCTATCGTTCAGAATCGCTTTGCGAAGCCATAGGTTCAAAAAAAACCAGCGCCCATGCAAAAGGCCAGGCGGTCGACCTAGAAATATTTGGCGTGCCCAACATTCAGACAGCTTACTGGCTACAAAATAACGTGGACTTCGATCAATTGATCATGGAGTACTACGACAAGGATGATCCTGCAGGGGGATGGGTTCACATATCTTATCACGAATCAGATTCAAACAGAAAACAAGTATTAACTTTTGACGGAAAAAAATACACTGAAGGACTTCCAGAAATGAAGTGGTCCGGCGGTAAAGTCGTAGGTTAAATCCAAGCTCTTAATTCTTCACCAAGGACTTCAGATGCTATATTTATTTTATCACGTAAAGCTTTTACGATTTTTTCATCAACTGTATCTTCGGCAATCAAGTCAACATAAGTCACTGATTTGGTTTGGCCTATTCTGTGTGCTCTATCTTCTGATTGTAATCTTTTTTCTAAGTCATACCCATTTGAGTAATAAATAACTGTATTAGCCTGTGTAAGTGTAATACCATAACCACCTGTTTGTGTTGTACCTACAATAAACCTACAGTTATCGTCATTTTGAAACTTCTTAATATTATCTTGTCGTTCTTCTTGCGGCGTTAATCCATAGTAATCGACCACGGATCCTGGACCATATACTTTTGTAATGTTTTCTATTATTTGTGTAACGTCTCTTTGATAGTTAGCCCAAATAATAGCTTTGCCTTCTGTTTCTTCTAACACGTTCATTAACTCTGTAATTCTGTTGCTTGGTATTAATTGCGTAGACCCATCATCAGCTGTAAAATGTCCACAAGTAATTTGATGTAATCTCATAAGCTGTGTTAACACTGTCATAGTAGTCGTAACTTTACCATTTAATACAGCCATAGCTGCTTTCTTCATTTGATCGTAAGCTTTTCTTTGCTCACCTGTAAGAACAATATGTCTTTTAGTAAAATTTTTTGGTGGTAAATCTAAACAATCTTCTTTTAACACACGATAAGAAAAAGGTTGCAAACGTTCTGACAACTCAGAAAGATTTTGAAATTTATGCACAACTTGAATAGACCTGCCTCGAACGTGCATAGTTTTCATAATTGCATATCTATTTCTAAAAGAATAATACGAAGCGTGATCTAACAGGTACGGATCTAAAAAATAACACTGAGTATATAAATCTAACGGATTTTTTGTAACAGGGGATCCTGTCATTATTCTTCTGTATTTTGCATAATAACCTAAATCAATAATATTTTTAGTTCTTTTTGCAGCAGGTGTTTTTATTGTAGTTGATTCATCTATTGCCATTAATACTTTGTGAGAGTTTAAAAATTTAGATGCAAACTTCATACCTTTTTCTGTGCTAAAAGCTTCAACATTCATGACTAAAATATGTAAAGCTGTTTCTGTTTCAAACAGACTTTCTAGTTTTTCCTGTTGTCCTTTTGTAATATTAGCTTGCCATAATACAGTCACATTTTCTATATGGTTTGGTAAGTGTGTAGGAAGTTCTTGTTCATACCAAGTTTTTATAACACCTTTAGGAGCTATAATTAATGCACCATCAATCTTACCTTTGTCATACAACATAGCCATGTTGTCGATTAATACTTTTGTTTTGCCTGTACCCATCTCCATAAAATACGCATATGTTTCTTTATTCCATGACTTTTCTAAAGCAGTCATCTGATGCTTGTATGGTTTTGTTTTAAATTTATAATTCATAACTTTCTAACTTGACATATATTATATGGTGGTTATATTGTCAAGCATGAAAGAAAATAAAGTATATGTAATACAACATATTGCGGGAAGCCAAGCAGGCACTCCTAAAATAAATATTATTGGTGCACAAAAATATGGTGATTTTGTTTTTTTATTACCTGAATTTTCACAAATGATTTTTTCTCCGGGTCCTTTAATTTTTAAATTAAGACAAGGATTAAAAAATTTTAATGAAAATGATCACTTACTACTTACAGGTGATCCTGCATTAATAGGTGTAGCATGCTCTATAGTTTCTGACATAACAAATGGTAAATACAAATTGTTAAAATGGGACAAACAAGAAAGAAAATACTATCCAATAGAAATAAACTTATATGAAAGAGGAGAAATAGATGACAATTGATTTTGAGAAAGACCAACAAGACGCAATGAGAAAGACTGAGAATATTCAGTCACTTGCAGATCAGGTTGAATCATTAGAAAAAGTTGCTTCAACAATAGAGGCAGCAGAAGAAAATTTAAAATTATTAAAAAAGAAACGAGATCACATATCAGGCGATATTATACCAACAATGATGTCTGAAATGGGTTTAGCAGAATTAAAACTTCATGATGGATCACATCTAAAAGTTTCAACGTCGTATCGTGCTACTATTACAGAAGCAAATAAAGAGACGGCGTTTAACTGGCTTCGTGAAAATGGCTTAGGCGATATAATCAAAAACGAGATACTCGTATCGTTTGGTCGTAACGAAGATAACAAGGC
>WLWE01000781.1_pt1 | contig 26404 bp, 16 predicted proteins | sample 6718301 | NCBI WGS metagenome assembly WLWE01 (sample SAMN12718691, study PRJNA515312) | sponge metagenome | isolation source: marine sponge | host: Mycale hentscheli | place: New Zealand: South Island, Marlborough, Capsize Point | collected 2003-05-01 | reverse complement strand
AACTATATAAACTTCTTTTTATAGCTACAGAAGGTGAAGCAGGTATTGCTGAGTTATTTAGATTGCTTGGATTATATAGATCAGGTGGTTCAGTAAAAAAAGGTATAGAGAGTTGAAATGTAAGAATACTCTAGGCAGTTTTTACATATATGAGTGGCAAGTATTTCTTCATTGCTTATATTATATTCTTTTGCAAATCTTTTAAACTCTGAATCATCATCTCCGTATAAACCTACCCATACCACATATAATAAAGGAAATATTACTGTCTTAGATTTTTTATAGTATTTTGGGTTTACTTCATTATCACCAATTTCAATATATTTTTTTATGATTACGTCTGCTGGTTTAAAATTTATTTTATCTAAGATATTTTTTACCTTCTCTTCATTAGTGTCACTATTTATAGTTCCTATTTCATCATCATCATATTTTAGCCCCTCCGGTAAATCAGTTAAATTTAAGGTATAATCTGTCTGATCATCTTTTGGTCCTGGAATAAATGATGGTGCGTCATACAATGCGTTTTGCAATGCATCTAAAGCAGCAGTAATTGTATAACTTTCACTACCACCCCAAACTAAATATGAAATATTGTGGGTATATAAATAATTGTCAACATAAAAAACACCATCATCAGAGTTATATTTATCTGTTTTATTTATCTCATTTAATTGATCTTCTAACTTAACTTCAAGATTTTCACTAAGTATAGTTTTCGCTTTTTTATATTTAGGTACATCATCACCAACAAGATAGTTGTACGGTGTTTGATATTTTTCCAAATTAAAAATGTTATTAAGTTTTGTATTTTTTAAAATATAATCATCACCTTCTTCCACAATAACACCTTCGTTTATTGCAATTTTAATTGCATCTGCACTATCAAAATTTTGTTTTATTGCTAATTTCGTATTTTTTGCTAGTGTTATACTTTCTGCTGCAACACCACCTTCAACCACACCGTAATTATTAAACTTAGTATTATTACTTACATTAGAATACCCATATAACACCATAGCCCTTTCTATTGCTATATTATATAACTCATTAATACTCTTTTTAGATCCAGATATTTTACTATAAGGATTAGTATTTATATCTAATGGATTAATACGAACCCAATTACCTTTTGTAACACCATCTATATTATTAATTACATCGTTAACCTCCTCTATATCTGCACTTGTTTTTATATATGAATCAATAACATTTTCAATAAATTTAATTTCTGGAAAATATACCTCATTTATACCATTAATATCACCTAACCATATTTGTTCATTTTCACCGGTTTTCTCATTATACTGATATACATCTGGAAAAGCATAAACTATATTATCACCTGGTTTTGTTTGTGTTTTAGTGTTTATTTTTTTGTACCTTTCTGTACCATAACCCTCTGCTTCTTTAGCAACTGAATGTATTTCCTCTAATAAAACTTGAGCATTATTTAGTAATACAGTCATTGCATTTTTCATTGTTGGTGTAACATATAACCTTTCCGCAAGCTCTTTGTTTATTTCTGATACATATCTTTCTTTTAGTGTATCCCTTTCAATGTTTATTTTTGTTTCTAAACCTTTTAATTCATTTCTCATCTTAGTGAAATCATGAACTATAACTTCTGTTTCGGATTTAAAACGCCCTTCAAACCTTTTAAGAAAAAGTTCAGTGGTATTATCATCACCCTCTGATAAATTTTTCGGATTATATTCTGTATCATCTGATGCTAATTTAAACAAAATAGTCCCTTCATCATATAAATTATTTACAATATACTCAAAATATCCCAATGAAATTGGGTTTCCAAATAATTTACCATCATCTGATTTTTCCTTAAATAAAAATTCTTTAAGTTTATATTTTTTATTTGTCTCATCAAGTTTCACATATTTGTCATATAGTTGATAAGAGGTGTGGGCTTTATCCATAAATTTTGAAAAAGCTTCTTCTTCTGACCCTTTTATGATAATTAAATCTCTGTATGGAATTAAATTTTTAAATTTATTAAAAGTATTACTTAATATACCAGAACCATACATCACATCAGGATCTTTTTTTGCGTTAATTGTGTCACCTTCTACGGTGTTTCCGTCATTTGGTATTGGATTACCTACTAATGTTAATAATTCATTTAACATTTTACTAATAGTATTTAACGATGTTAATTTATCACTAACATCACTCGACACCTTAATATCTGATAAATCAATTTGTAATCTAGAAATTTCGTTAAGAAAACTAGCATAAGGAGGAGTAGATACTGTGTTATCTCTTCCATCATCTATAGTTAATTTATTTAACCTCTCCCTTCCAGATTGTGTATTTGTAACACCTATGATATCTTGCACTCTAATATCAGATAAAAATGCTCCCTGATATCCAACAAAGTCAGCATCAATCTCAAAGTTACCATTTGAAGCGTTAAATGAAGAATTCCATTTTAACATATGTAAACAATATGTAACTGGTTTACCATAATACCCCTTTACGGTTAATTGAAATGTTGGGTATGGCATTTTGAAAAACATGCTATATGGTGACTCCCTATTATCTTTATCTATAACATCAAATAAAGAAGCACCTCTAATATCAATAAATTTAATTTTTACTTGTGGGACAAAACTAGCGTTATATGTAATATTGATTGTATCTATCCCAAACCCTTCTAAGAGAGCATCTTTATTTCCATTTGCATCTCCGAGTCCACCTATCTCAGTATAATCAGTAGTAAGATAACTAACCTTATCACCACTACCATCATTAAGTTTTGTTGCAATAAAATTTACTTCGTTTGGGTTAGTGTCACTTTCTACACTCCCTCCTTCTACACCACTCTCATTTTTTATTACACTCCTACTCTTACTATTTGCAGTTAATTTCACATATAAAAACAAATCTTCAGGGTTAACCACACCCTTACCAGGTGGGTTAGGATCAACTAATAATAATTTACCAACGTTGGTGTTATTCTGTGCCATATAATGTATTATACCTTTCTACTTCTGTTATATACTGTTGTAAACTATCTTTAAAAGGATAAGGTATACGGATAATTTCGGTATCACCAATATTATCTTCTAAACCACCATATTTAGGATTTGCCAACATTATTAACCAACCATGATATGGATTACCATAATATTCCTGACTCAGTTTATCCATCCTATCTCTTTGTAATCTCCAAACAACAGTTTTGTCAGTATTTTTTGGTGTCATCTTTATAAATGGTAACATTTTATACTTACCATTAATATTAAATTTACTATACCTATTATAATATTCTTTTGCCATTTATGTAGTTTTATTTAATATTATTGCTCTACCCATAATTCATCTTCCCACTTATAGGTGTAGGTTTTGGTTTTAGGATTAATCTCTTCACCTCTACTAAAAGAAGCACTTATCTTAAAATTAATTGTGTTGTCTTTTACTAAGGTTTCTAAAGTATTTTTTAAAATATCTAATTCTTTAGTTAATTTTTTGATTACCCTTTTTCTGTTTTTATCAGCTTCTTCGTCCTCAATTTCTGTTTCTTTACCTATTATATCAATACGAACATCATTCATTTTTGATGCGTTTTTATACCTTTCTTTACCAATTACCGATAAAGGAATTGTCCAACTCTTTTCTGTCTGAAAACCATTAAATACTTCTGTATTATCAGTTATATTTGTAATAACAACTTTTATTTTATTCTCTCCAGACCCATCTACTAATTCTGCTGGTGATATTGGCTCATTTGACGATTCTGTAAAAGAAAGTATAGTAAATGATGGTTCATCATCACTATTAGTTTCATTTATTTCAATATTACCCAATAATTTAAGAGCTTCTTGTTCTACCTCTTCTGATTTTAATCTAGTTGCTTCCTGATCAATAGGTAATTCATTTTTAAGTGACTCATTTATATCTAGTCCAGCTTCTTCCCTCATTTCACCCAATGAAACACCATCAACAATTTCTCCTTTACCATCATTTAATTCGATACTATCAGATCTAGGATCATACATTTCAGTATTTGCGTAGAAATTATAAGACATAGCGTTTTGTAATCTATTTATTGGACCTTGTAATGATTGACCTCCAATTATTTCAATTGTCATACTAACCTCTGCAACCATCGGTTGTACGCCTACACCCTCTGGATTTAAGTCCCACTGAATATTACTACCATTAGCATATCCTATAGATAATGATTTTGCAATTATTTTAGTGTGTATGAAATCACCAATTCTTAAAATTAAAACTGGTGGTCTACCAAAAGAAAGATTATCTGCTTTACGATTTTTTGAATCAATATATACACTATCACCTTGTCTCATACATTGTTGTAGGAAAGTTAATCTAGTGTTTAATCCCTCTGGTGTTGTTGAATGAAATCCTGGTTGGAAATATTTTATCTTACTACTAATACTATCAAAATAATTAGGGTAATCTTCAGTAATCATATCAAAATATGTTGATTCATTTATAAATAAATTCCCTAATAGTTTTAAGTCATCATCCAAAAACCCATCTAATCCTGTTTTTTGTTTTTCCCCTTCTTCAGAGGTTTGAGTATAGTCAATGTAAACATCTACTCTTCTATCAACAATGGCACTTTCATCATCTTTTGGTGTATTTTCATCAGAGACTGATTGTGTTTCACCTACCCCTCTAACTTCAAATTCAAAATTATTATTACCATTTAATCCTTTAAGAAAGTCTTCTACACTTTTTGCCCTTTCATTAGATAGTTTTAAATTATAATCAGAAGATGCAGCCGCAGATGTGTGTCCAATAATCTTAACCCTATATTTTCCATCTGTTCTAGAAAGGTATTTACCAATCTCACTATTTTTTCTGCCTGCTTCAGTTTCTAAAAATATTTTGTTTCTTTCTTTTTCATATGTATTGTCTGGTAATGCTCCTACATTATTAGCAAAATATACTTGAAATTCTTTACCTTCTTTGGTTTGACTTACTGATTGTCTTTTTATACTATTTAATTTCTTTTCTAATTCTTTTTTGGTACCAGTATTTAACCTAGTATTATCTTGAATAATATCTAAAAATTCTTCCGGTGTAGTAATACCAGCAAAAAACTTTTCAAGTTCTTTATCCTGTCTACCCCTATACTCATTAATAATTCTAGGGTGATCAACTACAATCTTAAATTTTAATGTTCCTGTTCTTTGGGTGTTGTTGTAAGTAAATAAAGGTTCACCCCTTCCTAAGAATGTAACATCATTCCATTGTGTTGATATATTTTCATCAAAAGATAAGTCATAAGGTGCAAACCACATAATCCTACCCTTTCTACCATTTACTAAATCACCTGGTCCAATTTCTTGCATTGGTAAATCTGCTAAATCATCTGACCAAGCTAAGTTTTCCAATGATAACATATATTTTTTATAGGTTGTAAATGATTCTTCTAAGTAAGGGTATGTCTTAACTATACCATTACTTTGTAAAACACTTAAAGATGCCTTACCACTATCAACAGAAAATCCGGGTTTTGTTTTGTCTTTATTAAACAACCCACTTTTTCTAATTGCATTTTGATAGGAGTATCCTTTTTTAAGTCTATCACTTTCTGTACCTTCTGTGGATTTTAACCACACCCTAGCATACTCACCACTATTATTTTTAATTGCATTACCTCTACTTACATCTACTACCTGTCCATCTCTCTTTTCATTAAAAAACTTTTTTGTTTGATCAATAAAAACATCTGATTTTGAGAATAAATCTACAATATTACTAGTTTTAGATAAAAGTGTTTGATCCGGAAACTTTGTATCACCAGAAGTCACCCATAAGTAATTACTATCTATAGTTGTGGATAATCCATTCCCTTCATCGGTATTATTAAAATCTTCAGAAGTAAGTCTTCTAGTAATTGTTGAGGTAATTCTATTTGTAGAATTTTCATTACCAATATAATATCTACCATTTGTTCCTCTATCACCTAATAACCCAAATAATCTAGGACTTTCATAAGTCGGAGTATATTGATTTAAGTTTAAGTGGGTAAATAAAGAATTTTTTTGTCCACCACCAGTACTTTTTAATAATTCTTCTGTTCTACCTTCTGTAGATAACCCTAATTGACTACCAACTCCTAATTTTTCTAATAGGTTATTAACTTTATTTTTAAGTTTTCCTGAATTAGCTCTGGCTTGATTATATTCTTGCCACCCTATCGCTCCGTTTGGTATTGTGCTTATAGGTAATTCTACGCCAGTTAGTTTTCCAATTAAACTAACCCCTTTACCTATTATTGTTTGAGGAACTGTTATGTCATAATTTCTTTGTATAAACTCATTACCCATTAATAAACTTGTAACATTAGTGTTGATTCTACCTGTTGTCTCATTAATTGTTGCTTGAGACACCCTTTCATTTAATAAAAACTCTAATCTTTCTGAAGCTATGTCACCCAAATTACTATCAAAATTAGTCCCTCTGGGAGCATCAATTACATTAAATGGATTCTGTATACCTATTTGGTTAGTAAATCCAACAAGACCAAAGTTTTGAGTGCTATAGTCTCCGTTAGTCCTCCCTTCAGTTTCTATATTTGGTGTAACTACATTATACTCATCTCTATCGTCACCAATAATATATTTGTTATAGTTTAATAACTTATCTCTATTATCGGTTTCATTCTCTTCTAATGATTCTTTATCTAAAGGAATGCTTTCATTAATGTTGGGTAAACCAAAAATAACTTTTCCCATTTGTTCTTGAAAATCTTCTAACCCACCTTCGATAACTGTGTTTGTTACTGGTGGTGGTAAGTTTCTACCTAATAAACTATTTCTAATTTCTTCAGTTGTTTTCCAAACACCATCTACATAAATATTTTTATTTAATATTCCTCTAGGCATAAAAATTTCTTTTTATTATAAATATCATGTAAGAAATTTCCCGGGATAAATTATAATATATCAAGAATAATATATTATATACTAGTTATATATTTTTAACTAGTCTTGTTTTTCTTGTTATAATTGCTTGTTTTTCTTGTTATTATATATACAAGTCATGTCAAACATTTTTGAAAAGTAAAGGGTATTAATAAAATAAAATTATTAATTACCCCCCCAAAAGAGTTGATTGAAATTCTTTACCAGTGTTGGAACCAGTTACAGAAGCGTTAATACCATTCTTCATTTGTTCTTGAATCATTGCTAAAATAGATTTTTTATCTTCATCGTTAAGACTTACTTGAGAAGAACTACCATCTAATGTAATTTTAATATCATCAAAACCTATATTACCATCTACATTAATATTATTATTATTAGTTGATTCAAAAGCTGTTTGTAAATTTTCGGTATTGGTTGCTTCAAAAGATGTTTGTAAATTTTCGGTATTGGTTGATATCTTATTTATTGTATTGTTTTCATCTATTACTGAACTAATACTATTAAGACTTCCTTCTATTGAATCACTAAAATTTGAACCACCCGCTGTATTTCCAATGAAATTTGAAATACCATCTAAGAGAGATCCAAAACCACTTTCTGCTGCATCGGTTCCATATCTAACCGTAGAATTTATAACTTTTTCTCCTGCTGTAATAGCAGGTTGTGTTGCATCTCTTAATTGACTTCCCGCATCAATACCCATTTGACCAAATGTTTGAACTGCTTTTTTAACTTGTTCTCCAGTTAATTCATATTGAGCAACTGCGATAGCAGCAGTAGTTCTTAAAGCTTTAGTATTTGCTTTAACTGCGTCTGAATTAGTCATTGTTGCCTTAGCCTGAGTTTTTAATATATTCTTTTCATCAAAAGCTTTAAGTTTTTCAGATTGTTCTTTAGTAAGTTCAGCAATAGGTATTTCCTCCCCACCAACGTCAACAGTCCATTTACCATCTTTTTTCTGTGCCATTGCCGCCAATGTTTCTCTCATACCTTCATCTGTGATTTCAGCATTGATACCCATTTTAACATCTTTAATCTTACTAGACTGAAATGCTAGATCAATCATCTTATCCGAATTAACTCCTAGTTGTTTAGCTGTAAACTCTAATTGTTGTCTAGCTTCTGCGGGTATTTCATATTGACCAGTTACTTCATTAAAATCAATCATATTTTCAGTCATTGTCTGAAGTTTCTTAGCCAATTCTTCTGGTTTGTTTCTAGCTAAATACATTGTCTCAAAAGGATCACCAAAAGCTTGCGCAATATCACCACCCATTAATTGTAGTTGTGCTGCTGCTTCAATAGCTGCTTCAGGCTCATAAAACTTTTCTGCCATACCTAACATATCAGATACGTCCAATCTCATCCTAACTGCAAGTTGTGCCATCTCAGTCATACCTTTAACACCACCTCTGAAAGACATTCTTTGCATAGAATCCATATTATTGGATAAAACCTTTAATACTTTAGTTGAGTTTATACCTAATTTATTGGAGCTATTAGTTAATTCATTTAATAATTTATGAGATCTGTCAATAGATACACCCATTAAAGTAAATCTTTCATATAATCCAGCAACTTCAGTTGCTGCCAAATTGGTTGCCATTCTAAACTCCATCATACTTTTTAAGTCTTCAGAGCCTAAAACATTCTGTCTTCCAGATGATTCAGAAAATTGTTTATAGGTTTCTGCTAATTCACCTGCAGTACCACCTAATGCCTGAATGTCAGGTAAAGCGTCTTTGAAGTTGTCTCTAACTGCTCTTGCTCTATTACCGGTTAACCCTAATTGTTTATTAACAGTATGATATTGTTCTGCAATTTCTTCACCAATCTCATATTGTAATTTTGTACTCATTACAACTGCAGCAATACTGTCTTTAGCATCCATAAGTTCATTACGTATTTTGTTGGTATACGATCCAGCATCAGAAATTAATTTTTTACTTTGTTTTAGTTGTGAGGTTTGTATTTCAATTACTTTCTCTAATTCCTCTCTTCTCTTCGAACTTATTGTGGCTGAGTCTAATTCCTTTTTGTATTTTTCGATGGAATCTGTGGCTTCTCTAATTGCTTTGGCAGCAGCTTTAATTGAACCCTCACCAATATCAATTTTAGTGTTGTTTAGGGTGTCAATTGATGATTGTAAGTCTAATATATTTTTTTTTAGACTACCATCATTTATTCCATCTAAATTTAATCCTTTATCATCTGCCATCTAAATACTATTTGAAGTCTGTTATTGTCATCACTATACTATCTAAATCTTCTATTTCATTATTTAAAAAACTTTTTTGACTTAATGAAACATCTAAATTTTTATTTAATATATTTTTATCGATTTTATAAGGGAATTTAATACTTAAAGCAACATTTTCTAAACCACTACTTTTAAATAAATTATTATCTTTACCACTTAACACAATAATATCACGATTATCTTTAGTAAAATGATTATCAACCTTAAATGCTTTTGACGCACCTGATTTTATTTTTTTACCATCGAAGTCTCCAGTAAACTCAATAGGATCTCCAAAATTTAAAAAGATAGTTTTAATATTTGTTTCTTTAGTTTCTTTAGTTTTGGTATCACTATTATCTGTGGTAATCATATCTAAAGCCTTTTGCATCGAGTTACTTGCATCTACAGCATGCGTATTGTCACCACCATCAAACTCTTCTGAGGATGTGTCAGATTCTTCTTCCTCAGAAATTAACTTATCTAGCCTATTATTAAATTCTTTTAATATTTTTTCTTGTTTGTTTATACTATCATTAATATCCATAATACTTTTTTTCCTTACATATAAATATGTTAAGAACCAGTATCTTTAGGGTTAAGTGACTCTTGTAATGTTTTCAGCATAAACCTTCTGATATATACAGGCATGATCATTAAATCTCCGTAAGCGTAATTACCCAATTTAACTAAGTAATTTACTTCTTTTAACATGTTTGGTAAGTAATTAGAGTTCAGGCCAGAAAAAATCTCTTGTGAATCTAAGAAATGTGTCAACCGACTCACCCCCAGGAATCGAAGCTTTTACACTTAAATTCATTCCAGGTTCATTCTCAGAAATAAACTTTCTTAAATGTCTAGCATCTAATATTGGTAATCTTTTTAAGATATTAGATATTTTTAATGGATCTCTTTCTCCCTCAATTTCTGTGACTTGTTGTTCCAACTTAATCATCACTCTTTCAGAAACTTCACTACCATATCTTTTTTGTCTATCTTCATCTATAGTATCAATACTTTCTTCATCTTTACCTGTTGTAAACTTAAATTTAACTAAAAGACCCTTATTAGGTAATCTAAACTCAAACTCACCATTTTCATCAGGGGTAAGTGTTAATTTCTTTTGTTTTAAGTCATTTAAATTTATCTCAGCATCAACAAAATCTGTGCTCTTACTATCAAAAACTTGTTGGTTATACATTTCACCATAACCTGTGGCTCTTAACCATATTAAAATAGCTAATCTATCTCCTTCTAATAAATCTTCTGTTGGAAATCCTAAATCTTTTACCTTCCTATCTAATAAAACAGTTAAAAACTTACCATTTTGCGATAAGTTAGGAGATGTGAGTATAGTCTCATCCATTGCAGTTAAATACTCCACTTTAACAGATGATTTTTTGTTAGGGTATAATAACCCTTGTGAAGGTAATTCTAAGACATCATAAGGTACCCTTAATTCATCAGGCATACTATTAGGTGTCATTGTATTTGTAGATTCCATATGTAAAACTTTTTTATTATTGTTATAATAATAAATATCTATAAGTAAATTTTTATTTACTTAAACTTAATATAATAAATTACTTAACCTGCTAATCCTGCTGATTTTATTTTTTGATCGATTTTATTTAATCTATCTTTTGAAGTTAATTGCATATCAGTGGGTAATTCTTTAATATAGTCTGAAGAATCTTTAATCGCAGTGAAGGAATCTACAATAACATCATAAGGGACAACTCTTTTAGTCAACTTATTCCAAAATGCATCATTTGATTCTAACTTTTTTAAATATTTAAGTATCTTTTCTTCTTTTGATAAGATATCTACTACAATATCTTCACCTAATGCTCTTCCTATATTAAAACGTATACCAGTAAAGAATGAAGCTACCTCACTCAAACCTGGATCTGGTAAGAATTCTAAAAATCTTTGTAGTAAATCAATTAAGTCAGTAACTATTTTTTCTTGTAACTCTCTAACTTCATCTTCAGTTGGTGAATCATTTTCTATTGAGTTATTTAAATCTTCAGTTCCTTCTGCAATTTGTATAAAATTTCTTATCATTGATGGGAATGCAACTAACCAATCCCCAAAAATTGGAATTGTACCAGCAGCGGCTGTAGCACTATCTGCAGCTACGTCACCCATAGCCTGAAAAATATCTTTGATATCTTCTGTAAATATTCTGTTATACTGACTTTCTGTTATTATTATCTTTTTCATATTATTTTAATGATTTAACTACAATTTCCTTAAATTGATCTGGTGTAACTTCTGTACCATCTTTTAAAGTCATATTACTTAATGTATTAGTACCTACACTTTCGATGTCGGCAATTAAATCTGAACCTTCATCTTCTTGATATAATTCCTTAATCTTAGTAATTGCTGGAACTAATTTTCCAGATACTGGATCTTGATATTTTTTATCCTTAAAGAAGGTTAATTGTGTTAACACAAAAGCTAAGTCTTCATTATCAACCCAACCATCTAAAGCATCTACTAAACCTTTAACACCTTTTCTTCTATCCATAAAGTTGTCTGCTACTAAACCTCCATAAGCTGCAGCTACAGCTGCGACAGGTAATGATAATGGGGTAGCAGCAACAGCAACGGCACCAGCAAGACCTGCAGATAAAGCAGAATGGGTGATATTACCCCACCAAGAATCATCACCAGTTAATACACCAACACTTTTTATAATATTACTTTCTACTGCTTTTGATGAAGATGAAGATGTTTTATCTTTTTTACCGATTACAATTTTACCATCCTTACATGTGTAGTTTCTCATTTCTCCTTTTGTATCCTTACATCTTCCATTATTAAAGTAACTAATTCTACCTATTTCATTATCAATAACGAAGAAAGTTGTACCGTCATCTTTTTTATTTTCTATCTTATCAGGGTTGTTATAAACACAAGGGTATTCTTTCCATTCTTCTGGTATACTTTTAGCATTAGCAACAGGATCTTCAGAATTACCATCATTACCAGTTGTAGGTATTGTAGTCCCTATCTGCCCAATTGCGTCATCAAATTTCTTACTTAAAGAATCACTAAAAACTTTACCAGCACCATTATCACCTTCATTCCATTTCCAGTTTTCTTTAATTATATTTTTTTTATCGAATGTATAAACAGATTCGAATAAAGAGTTTTTATTCATATAAGATTCTCTAACATATGTTGCAATAGTTTTACCACTAGAATTTACTTTCTTAGCAGTTAATTTTCCATCGTTATTTTTACCTGTTAGAATATATCTTGATTTACCATCTGCACCACCTAAATCTGTTAATGGTTTAGTGAAATCACCTTTTGATACTCCTGAAGAAGTTTTCCCAGTAGACTTACTAGTAGTTGCTTTTGTAGTAGTTGCTTTTGTAGTAGTTGGTGCTGGTGTTGTTTCACCGGAATCAACTGCCTTTGTAGCATTTGCAGATGCACGTTTTTCAACTGCTGTATTACTAGCGTCATCAGCTTTTGATTGAGCTTTAGTTGCTCTATCTTGTTTTTTATCTGCCTTTTTTTGTTTTCTTTCTGCCTTTTTTTCGGCTCTATTGGCTTTAATATTCTTTACACCTTGTTTAATTTTTTTACCTAACTGTTCAGTTACTTCATCAGATTCTTCTTCAGTTACTTCTTCAGTAGTCTCTTTTATTAAATTTCCGTGTAATCTTTCCTCTGTGAAAAGTTGTTTAATCCTATCTATTTGTTCGTTAATATCTTTCATATTAAATAATGTTTGTTTATAAATATCATTAGATATAAAAAAAGCCCTTAATATTAAGGGCTTTTAATTATATATTATAACTACTATTCTTTAGAATACGTTAATTGCTCTATCGAATCTTAAAGTTGCTGTAATTTCAGCTAGTGCAGATGAATTATAATCTAAAGCACCAAAATCAGCATCATTAAGTTGTGTACCTTCTAATAACCATTTCTGTACAACAACACCTGTTGGGTCTAACATTTCTAATTCTACATCTTTCTTATAACCTGCAGCATAACCTTGTCTACCTGTTACTGATTCAGAATGTAATCTAACCCACTCCATTAAGGCTTGTGTAGCTGATGGTCCGATTGGATCCCTAAATTTTACTGAAATAGATTCCCACTTAAATCTACCTACAACAAAAGTTGATGTATTTAAGAAAGGTATTTCTGTTTCTTCACTTGTATATTTTGGTCTAGATCCTGTTGATACCCACCATTCTTGAATACCTAATTCAGAAGGGAATCTGAATATAAATCTATTTTGTCTTAACGGCTCGTAAGGAACGGGCATTCTCATTAACATGTCTCCCATAATTCTATTGTTTTAATTTTTTTTCTTTATTCTTTATTATAAATATCTACAATTTAAAAAATTATAATTTTTCTAAATATATTCTATTCTTTTTTGGGTTATTAGGATCAGAGCTATCATAAACCAAAAATTTCACATCTGGATATTTTTTTATTAAATCCTTTCTTATGAATTCTTCAGCGGCTCTAACATTACCTAAATCGTCATCACTGAAACCAACACTGAAACCAGTAAACTTAGGATTAGATTTAAGATTACCTGCATCACTTACTACTCTCTTAACAAATCTTTCTAAAGCTCTCATCTTTTCACGTTCTGGATTAGCCGATGAACCACCACCATATCTTTCTTTATATTCGTCAGCAGAAATAGGGTCATAATCTTGTAATTTTAAGTAATCATCTATTAACTTATCGTTTAACTTATCGATTTCTTCTATTTCTTCTTGTGTAAGAGTTTTATCTTTTGATATACCTCCTAGGTTATCTATCATCTTCTCTCTTTCTTCATCAGTAAAGTGGTTATCTATAATCATCTTAATAGTTTCTCTTATAGACTTAGGTGGATTACCTCTTGCAGTAATAATTGAAAAATCATTACCAAAAATTAATGCCTCTTTAAACTTATGGAAATATGGTGCAAAACTCTTGGATTCGATTGCTTTTCTAGCATCACTAATCATTGTGTTATAATCCCTAAAAGATTTATAAGCATCTAAAGGATCATTGTTTAGTAACCTGTAACCTCTACCTTCTGGGTAATCTTTATTTGGTAACAGATGTCTAATTTCTGCAAACTCAGATGTTGATACGTCTACAGGAACATACTCATCTCCAACTTTCTTCTCTAAGTGAATTTGTGTTGGCATATTAAGAATGTTATCATCCCAATCAAAAGAGTAAGCTCTTTTTTGAAATTCTACCAATCTGTTATACTGTGATTCTGTTAATTGTACTTTCATCTTTTTTATATTTACATTGCTGCACCTAATATCTCTTTACCAATTTCTTCTTTAGCATCACTACCAAAAGCAGATCTAATTTTATTACATAATACTGGATTCAATTGGTCTTGAAGTGTTTGAACAAATTGTTTATCTAAAGTGTCTGCTAACGCATTTCTTACAGTATCGCCAATAGTACCACCACCAATATCCACTTTTTTCAATAATTTTGATTGAATATATTCTGAAATACCATCACCTAACGAATTTGCAATCTTTTCACAGTTTTCTAATGGCGATAAAAATAAAATATATTCACTAACTGGTACATTGGCTAAAGCAATTTTCAGAAACTCTAACATTTCACCTTCAATATTCATTGCCGGTAATATAAAATTAAAAATTTTTTCTTTTAATGTTTGAATAAATCCACCTGGTGTTGCAGAAAAGAAACTACCTAAAGTGTCCATTATACCTTCATTGATATATTTTGGGTTAACCCCTTTCGAGTGTAATTTATCACTCGTTTCACATATAGTATTAAATAATTGATTGTAAGTAATAGTTTTATTTTTTCTAATTAATTTATTACAATCTTCTTTAATTATCATAGAAGCTTTGTTTCTATAATTCATTTTTTTTAAGTCTGATTCTGTTAGCCTTATTGTCATAATATTTTTTTTTATAAATATATTAAATTAAAAAAATGGGGAGATTTCTCTCCCCACAATAATTTATTATTATATATTATCAAAGTTTGCACCTGTGTTAGTAATATTAAACTCAACACTGATGTATTCTAACGATCTTGTTGGCTTAATAAAGATTCTACCATTTAACTCATTTCTATCAATAGATTCTGGATCACTGTCTACCTGTACTCTAAAGTCAGTTAAACCTCTTTCCTTTCTAATGTTATCCAAAATTGGATTTACTAATGATAAGAATTGGTTTCTTACAACATCATCATTTTGTTCAAATAATAATCTGATAGAAACTGCTGAAATAAGTTTTCTAGCTTGTAACAATAATCTTCTAACATTGATTCTGTTAAGTGCTGTTTCTTTACTTTGTAAAGTTTTATTACCCCAAATTACTACACCTACATCTGAGAATGTTGCCATTGGGTTAATCATACCTTCATATAATGTATCTCTTTGATCTAAAGTTAATTTAGTTCTAGATTTAATTGCGTTTGTTGTACCTCTATTGATACCTGCCGTAGCAAACCATGGGAAAGCAATGTTATCTGTCAATGCAATGTTTCTAACAACCTCAATAGTTGGTGGTAACCAAACATATTGATTGTTCTCAGTGTCTTGCATCTGCAACCATGGGAAGTAAGTAGCTGAATAGTTAGAATCAATTCCTGAATCCTCAATTATATCAACAGCTTCATCAGTAGTTAACGCTACCACACCAGAACTATCAGTATCTGGAGTTGTGATTACATATAATGAATCCGCTCTTTCTTCTTCTACCATATCAATAGCCTCTTCTAATAAAGAAATATTATCTCTACTATCAATACCCGGTGTAGCAAATATGTTAATATTAACTGCTTCTGGGTTAGCAAAAGTTCTAATACCTTCAAAGTATGCGTACCAGTCAGTATCTAACCCATCTACACCAGTAGAAGTTGCTCTTTCCTCAAATTGATCAGAGTCAACACCTAAAGTAGCTTTACTACCATTGATTTTATAACTGTCATTATTTGTTCTTTGTGTTCTATAGATATCCCATCCATCGTAACCACCAAATGGTGTGAATGTGAATTTTCTAGAATCTAATCTTTCATAATCAGTGTTATTTAATCCAGCGTCATTTCTAAACTCAGCAGAACCTACCTGAAATGTATTAGATACACCAGCGATAGTTGTTGTAGTAACACCAGAGTCCATATGGAATCCATCAGTCTTACCAGTCCAAGCATCTGCACCTTTATAGTTAAAGAAGTCTTGATCAACACCAATTTCTGTACTTAATCCTAAGTAAGCTTTTCTTTTCTTTTCTTGATTTGTGTATGAAGTTTTATATTCAATTAGAGGAGATTTAGCAGTACCATTACCACCAACATATTCTCTTACTGTAACACCCTCAAATCCTGCAGGGAAAGCATCTTCTGGATACTTATCTGCCATTTCAACCATTACATATTTACTTTTTAATACAAACTCACCATCTGATGTACCAATCTTTCTACCAATAAACCCACTATCTGTTGGGTTCATAGAAAGTTTTGAGAATTTCTCTATAATTGATGGTTTTGTATCATCATCATAGAATTTTCTAACTACTAAATCAAAAGTTCTATCATCTGGTTTAATGTTGATAATAGATACTTTAATATCTTTGTTAGCTGCGTCACCATCAGAAATTGTGATTAATCTAAATAATCTAAATAAATCTGTACCTCTCAATTCAGATAACACATATGGTGTAACCGCTGAACTATATTCTTCATTATAATCTTCTAAATTACTAGCGATTTGTATAATAGTAGAGTTAATACCCCTTACTTTACCATCTGAGTTTAAGTCATCTAAACTATTTTTATATATTTCTTCTACAAATAATTCTGAATCTTTATCTAACGCAGAAGTACCTAATACCTTAGTAATATAGTTTTTCTTAGTTGAGTCAAAAGACACGTTATAAGAGAATGTATCTAAATCTCTATTTGTACCTGTGATGGTAAATGTAGATAATGGATCTTTCTCAATAGTTTCAGTGTCAGCACCTTCAATATTAACTAAAGTTGATCCAGTTACATCAAATTCCATTTCTTCTTGTGAGTTTACTGAACCCCTACTTCTTAAAGTAGCAACAACACTTCCTTCTACATCACTGTAAGCAGTACCACTATATTCTACATATGTACTAGCTGAAGTTGTACCAGTTATTATTGAACCTACAGCAGTCGCCGAAGTAATTTCTAAAGTAAATGTCGCACCTGCGAAATCATTTCCTGTTTTAACATATTTTGCCGGATCTACTGAAATAGTCTCACCAACAGTTAAGTTTCCTAAGTTACTAAATTCACTTGTTAATTCACCATCATTATATAAGTCTTCAATACCGGAAGCTGATGCCTCCCAAACAATTGATGTTGGTGTTCCAGCAGTTGATGCTGAATATGTCATTGCCAATGCTAATGTAGTGTCGGCAGCTGTTTCTACAACCGTATCTGGGTCAATAGCTGCGTCAATAGTTAGTGACCAAGCCGCACCTGCTTTATAACCAGATAATCCTAATACTCTTGACACATACAATTGATTTGTTTGTGATAAGAATGATTTAGCTATATAATTTAATTCATATTTCTGAAATCCAGTTCCTTCAAACTTCTCACTATTCAAACCACCAAAATATTTTTGGAACTCGTCATAGTTTGAAATAAATACTGGTTCAAATGCTGGACCTTTAGGTGTTTCTCCCACTAAACCTAATGTGGTAACTCCAACTTGTCTTGTGACAAATGTTAAGTCTTTTTCTGAGGTGAATACACCTGGGCTTACAAATATTCTGTCTGTTGATGCCATTTAATTTAATTTTGATTTTGTTTTATTATAATTTCCTTTCCATTATAAATATATTGGTTTTACCCAAAGTTTCTCAAATGAATGTATTACATTCACATTTAGTATGAAAAAAAACTTACTTTTGTCATACTTATATTAAAATGTCTATGAAAAGGACTAAAAATCTAAAGATTACACCATCTACACATGAACTACTAAAAAAGTATTGCGATGAACATGGTCTCAAAATGTTCGCATTTGTGGAAAAGATTATCAAAGAAAAGTGTGATAAACCTAAAGATATGTATGGGGAATAATATTAACCTTCTGAGTTAGTTATTTCCATATAAGAAATAGATAAGTCAATTGCATCTGCATTACCACAACTAGCTTGAATACTATCTAAATTATCTAAGGTAAATGTGTTATCTAAGGCCTGGAAAGATGATGATTCTGGTACTCTAACATTATATGCTAAGTAATATGTTTGAGACCCGCTATTATCAACCCAAGTCAAATTAAAAGACGTGTCAGCACTAAAAACATTAGTTGCGTGTACCGCTTTAACTAAGTATTTTGTTGTTGTTGTTGCACTAAGTATTGTTGTCGAACCTGTACCTAAGTGACTACCTGTATTTAAATATTCCATACTATTTTATTTTATAAATATCTTTAATAAGTTATTATGGTTTTATTATTTCAATTTTTGGTAATGTAATTGAATCTATAATATGTCCATTAAGTCTATCTAATATACCATCTTTTAACTCCTTAGAATAATAACTTTTACTAGAAAAACCATTACCACTGCTATAGTGATTTTCATCTTTAACCCAATCATAAATTCCAGGTATACCATCAACATCTTCACTCTCGATACCATACCTTAAATATTTTGATGTAAGATTATCAGTTGATTCACCCAAATCAGACGACTCAATCGGTGATAACCTATAAGAAATAAAAGACCTAGCTATATTCCATCTTCTATTTCTAGCATTATGTGAATTATAAACAAATATCTCCCAACACACTTCTTGTTCGTCATTCGTCAAAACAGTATCTCTATCCGACTTACCAACACAAAAATTCTTCGCTAGTTGAATTTTTTCTTCCGCAGTAAATACTGAAAAACCACCATTATTAATCATATAACCAATTGCACCGTCCTTAGAATATATATAATCTACGTTTGCATATTCAGGAGCCCTAAACCATTCTCTAATTGACGATATATCTTCATAATCATCATCTAAAACCTCTTTAAATTGATATTTAGGTGATGTTTTATCATAACCTTTATTTTTTCCTATCTTTATATAACCCATCTCTTTTTAATTATAAATACTTTTTAATTAACTAAACCACAATATTTGACATCTCATAATATACAACAATATTAGGTCTAACATTTGTCCTAACCCCATTAACACCAGTCGGATATGTAGTGTCTTGCCAATCATACGCCACAGACGCACTACCAGTGGAAGAATCCCAATTTATTCTAGGTTGGTTGAAATAATCACCCTCCCTATTCTCTATTTTAATAATAAGTCTATCTGTCCCGTTATACTCAAATGGAGTATCGAATATTATTCTTTCATTATAATTAATACCATTAGTTTCTGGTAACCAAACATAACCATTATCAGTGCATTGGGTCCAATCAGTAATACCAGAACGATTTTCTATATCTTCATTTGGGTTAGATTCTGAAAATGTGTCAGCATTATAATGACCACAAAAGACTCTAGTATCACTAAAATCATCACCCGAATTACTGCTAATACTACTAACATCAAATGCTAAACCTGTAATGGATTTAGCTCCACTAAAATCTACAGACAACTCAGATGATGTAAAGATTAAAGCTGACCATGCGAAATCATAAAAACCTCTTATTGGTGCATTTTCTGAATCAGTAGTGCCATTACCAATCTGTGTAGAACCAGTAGTAATAACCCTTGGAGGGTCAAATCTACCATCAGTTCTTTCTAAAAAATGTTGTTTTCTACCAACAATACCCTTAGTATCACCAGTTAATGAACCAGTTCTTAAATCTAAACCAATAAAACCACTATTTCCCCTAATACCCATTACTTTCTTTTATTAAATTAATTTATATAATTAGTTTAAACAGTCATAAACCAACTAAATATTTTATTAGCGTCACTTACACCAGTACCACCACCACCAGTTGTTCCAGTAACTACTTGTCCATTTGAATCAAACCCTAAATTACCAATAGGTGTACCACCACCAATAGTACCTATATTAAGTGTACCACTAATTACTGTGTTACCACTAACTTCTAATTTTTCAGTTGGTGTCGCTGTACCAATACCTACATTACCTATATTAGCCCCATCACCCAATATTATAATATCTGGTGTTACAGATGATAAGTCATCTGTAACAGCTTTACCAGCATAAAATCCTATATTATCACTTGTTCCTGTACCTTTATTGTTTATAAAGTTCATGTTATCAGCTGCTGATGTTGCAAGTATAAAAGCATCATCTGTTATACCCACCCTAGTAGATGTTGATGATGGACCTATAATACCAAATTGTAATTCAGCGTTTAATGTAGTAGTACCAATAGAAATATAGTTAGTATAAGTTGCTTCCTCACTTGTCAAAAATAATTGATTAACAGCATTACTAACACCATTCTCATCATCTAATCTAAGTCTTAATCTACCCTTACTACCTTCTACATCTAAAATACTACTTGGTGTTGTACCAATACCTACGTCACCTGTAACATCTAAATCACCATTAATGGTTAAACCACTAACTTGATTAATAGTTGAGGTATATGAACCACTATTATCATCTGTTATTGTAAATGTGTTATTATCATCATATGAGAAACCAGTCACACTTACACCTAGATTAGTTTTAATAACTTCTTGTGGTGTGTCATTACCATTACCCAACCACACATAATCTGTTGTTAAGTTTGGTAACCCAGCCGTTCTAGCGGTATTAAATATAAATAGTTGACCACTTGTCGCACCAACCTTTAATACCTTAGCAATTCTTTGTATTTGTGTATTTGTTCCAGACGGTCTGTTTTTAGTTAAACCACCATCAGTTGTATTCATATATAACACATCATTCACCGCCCAAGTTTCACCATTAGGGTTAAGTGTTGATATTGTACTTGTTGTGTCTAACCCACTTATTTTACCAAAAGTAATAATTGGGTTTGTTGTTGTATTATCAAAATCCTCACCTGTGAAACCAATCACTGGCATTGTGGTTGCGGTTGTGGCGTTTGCCAATTCTACTTGATGTATATCATCATCAAAACCTGTGATATAAACTGGACAACCCTTATCTATTGTTCCAGCAGTCCCTTTCTTACCCCAAATTGTAACGGTACCAATACTACCATATTCTTGTGTTGAAATCCATTCATTTGACGCAACATCAAAATAAATTTGTCTACCTTGATATTCGTTTCCTGGTGTTGTTGGTATTCCAGTTGTTACATCATCTAAATCATTTAATGTTAATCCAGTTACACTACCATTTATAGTTGTCGCTGAAATAGTATCCACTATTAATGTACCATTAACAGTTAAACCTGTCATAGTGTTTATGGTAGAAGTTAAATCACTTAAACCACCGTTTTGTGATATTTTAAGTGTGTTAGCGTCATTGTATGTAAATCCTGTAACATAGAAGTTATCACCACCACCAGAAGTAAATCCCGTAACCACAACACTACCACCATCATTTCTATCTAGTGTTAATGTTTCTGACGAAAATGTACCACCTGTAACATAGAAGTTATCACCACCACCAGTAGAATCTATTTTTACGACATTACCTACAGTTGTAACTATCGTATTACTACCACCACTAATTGTTCTAAATTGTAAATCAGTTCCAGACTTACCACTAAATACCTCATTAGCCCCACCACTATTAACACCGTTCTCAATCTTAGTATCTAATTGTGTTTGTACACTACCACTATAAGTATTAAAAATTGATGTATCTAATTTATCATCCAAACTACTTTGTAAATTAATTACTTGACTAATAGGATGAGTATGTGCTGAACTAACTAAATTACTTAGCGTAGTGTTATGAGGATTACTAGTATTACCAGTATGACCATCAAAAGATGAATCTAATGCTTTAGTATCTAAAGTACTTTGTAAATTATCTATTTCACTAATAGGATGAGTATGTCCAGAATTAAGTAATGAAAGTCCATCACCTTGTAGTATTATCTTTGAAGTACTACCACTTAAACCAGCAGACCAGTAATCATTATCTTCTTCCCACAGCAAAGATGCTGTGGTGGCGCTATTCCTAAGTATATCGATACCAGAATCAATCACAGTTGGCGCAGTGGCACCAGTTTGACTACTATTAAGTGTTATAATATTATCTTTAATACTTAGTGTTGAAGTATGTATTGTAGTTGCAGTACCCAGTATATCTACATTACCAGTAATAACAACATTACCATTTACTGTCCCACCAGTCTTATCAAACTTACTATTTAAATTAGTCTGTAAATTATTTATTTCACTAATAGGATGAGTGTGCGCACTACTAGTTAAATTACTTAGCGTAGTCCCATGTGGGTTACTAGTATTTGCACTATGACCATCAAAAGCATTTTTATTATTAGTGATAACCGTATTTGTACTTGCAGAATATGTATTAAAATTAGTTTGACCTAAAAATATATCAATTAAGTTAGTACTACCACTATAAATGGTATTACCAGAAATAGAACTACCAAATAAATTATTATTAATTATTACAGTATTAGTGTCGTCATTAATTGAAATAATATTTGTATTTCTCCAAAAACCACTAGTTGCATCATAGTAAAATGAGTCTCCATCAGAAGCCCCACCAACGTTTGTATCTGAAAGTGAATCAAGTGTAGTAGCAGTAGACCCACTAGACCCTAATAATACGTTTCTTCTAGTGTCTGATGAATCTGTAAAATATAATGCGTTACCTACAAATTCAAAAGCACCAATTTTAGTGGTACTAAGAAAAGTACCCCCAGATTGAATTCTAAGTGATTCTTGAGATGTTGTTGTTGCTGGAAATAAAAGCACACCAGTCATAGAATCACCACTAACATTAACATAATTAGCTTGTGCATCAGATGTAGATATTTTCGTGTTTATCTTATTATCTGTAAGACCACTATATACGTTGAAATCTGTTATTTCATTTAGTGTATGTGTGTGCGCTGAACTAGTTAAATTACTTAGAGTAGTTCCATGTGGATTACTAGTATTACCAGTATGACTATCAAAAAGAACTGTTGTCGTGTAACCTGTTAATGACGAAGTACCTCCAGAATTAGTACCATCAATAATAAGATACCAACCACTTAATCCATCTTTATTTATATAAAGCAAACCAGTTGATATATCAGTGAATTCACTACCTTTAGTTGAAAGATGTGTTGGTACACCAACACCTGTTTGTTTAAGTGTTTGACCTATGGTAATTTGTTGTATATTAGTTGCCATTTTCTTTAATTATAAATATATCTTTATTATATAATATTCCATTTAGATGTCCAATTATAATTTTTACTACCCTCACCAGTAACTAAAATAATTAAATTACCAGAATTACCACTATAAACAACACTGGTTGATGTTAGACCACTTGATTGAGAATCAAAATCTGCTGTCTCCAAGACAATATCCAAGGAACCACTATTTTTATTTACAGCAATAGTCCTTTTCCAAAAACCATAATTGTTTGAATTATTATGAGCTGTTACATAACTTTCAATAAATCTTGTGTTGTTATCTGGAACATCAGTTAATGTTGAAATAATTGCTTGTGAAGCATTAGTAGTTGTTAGTGAATCTGAATTTACATCAGCGTCAATCTTTATAACATCACCAACAGTAGAAACTGTTATGTCAGTACCACCACTTATGGTTCTAAGTACTAATGTGTTTCCAGATTTACCACTAAATATCTCATTAGCACCACCACTATTAATACCATCCTCAATTTTACTATCTAATTGATTTTGTGTATTACCACTATAAACATTAAAAATTGATGTATCTAATTTACTATCTAATTGGGTATTAACACTACCACTATAAGTATTAAAAATTGATGTATCTAATTTACTATCTAAACTAGTTTCTAGATTTACTATTTCACTTATACTATGTGTATGGGCGCTACTAACTAGATTACTTAGAGTAGTCCCATGTGGGTTACTAGTATTACCAGTATGACTATCTAAAGATGAGTCTAGCGCCTTACTATCTAATTCTGTTTGTAAATCAATTACTTGACTTATAGGATGAGTGTGTCCAGAAGCAAGTAATGAAAGACTGTCACCACTTAATAGTATTTTAGAAGTACTACCACTTAGACCAGCAGACCAATAACCATTACTTTCCTCCCAGAGTAAAGATGCAGTGATACCACTATTTCTAAGAACTTCAATACCAGAATCAACTAAAGTTGGTGCAGTAGTACCTGTGGCATTAGAACTTATAGTTATAATGTTATCTTTAACGCTTAGTGTTGAGGTATGTATTGTAGTCGCTGTTCCTAATATATCTACATTACCAGTAATAACAACATTACCATTCACAGTCCCACCAGTCTTATCAAACTTAGAATTTAACTCTGTTTGTAAATTTATTATTTCACTAATAGGATGTGTATGGGCACTACTAACTAAATTACTTAGTGTGGTCCCATGTGGATTACTAGTATTTGCGCTATGTGATATAAATGAATTTTGATTATTCGTAATAATCGTATTCGTATTAGATGAATATGAATTAAAATTAGTTTGTTCTAAAAATATATCAATTAAGTTAGTACTACCACTATAAATCGTGTCACCACTTATCGATTGTGCAGTTAGATTATTATTAACTGTTACAATACTATTAACGTCATCTACATCTATTATGTTTGTATTTCTCCAAAAACCAGTAGTTGCATCATAATATATTGTATTACCCTCTATGGCAGTACCAACACTTGTATCTGAAAGAGAGTTAAGAGTTGTAGCAGTAGCACCACTAGACCCTAATAGTGCATTTCTTCTAGTATTTGAAGCGTCTGTAAAATATAAAGTACTACCTACAAATTCAAAAGCACCTACCTTAGTTGAGGTAAGATACGTGCCACCAGACTGTAAAATTAAAGATGCTTTACTAGAAGTACCAGGTGGCAATGTAAGTGTACTAAACATATTAGTATCACCAGTAATATTAGTTGAATTAACAACTATATTTAAATCAGTATTAGATGTATTATTACCTATATTAATTGTAGAAGAGTCGAAAAATGAAGAAAGACCATAATACCCAATATTAACTACACCACCTAAACCACTAGTCAGTGTAAAATCATTGGTGGTCATTTCAATACTATTTAACCCAGCTATTATTGTATCTCCACCAATTTCGCTACCTAAAACAACTTTAGCACCACTTTCTCTAGCAGTAAAAAATGTTGTAAAAGATGTATCAGACACACCAGTATAACCACTATAAAGACCAACTTTAACTTTACTATATGTTGGGTCTTCTGGAGATGCTACTCTTAAATTAAAAGAATCTTCAGTTAAGTGAAAAGTTGTACCAGATGTATAACCACTATCACTAGGATTAACTAATAAACTACCATTAATGTGCAGCCTTTCAGTTGGTGTATCAGTACCAATACCAACATATCCTCTAGTAGAACCACTTCCGTTAATATATAAATCTGATGTTGATAATAATCGTGTAGTACCAGCATAAAAACTAATATGATTATTATTAGCGTTTGGAAAATTTATAATATTTAACCCGTTTGATGATGTTGATTTAATGTAAGAATCTGATTGAACACCATAAACTTGCGTACCAGACCACGAACTACCAACAAGACCTATTGCTATTGAAGAAGAACTATCGTTAGCCTCATAGTTAATTAACCTATTAGTATTATTTGATTTTAATACAGCTGTTGGTCCATCTGGACTATTTAAATCAGTATAAAAATTATAGTCACCCTCAACCACATCTAACCTTCTACTAGGTGTTGATGTCCCAATACCTAATCTTGGACTTCTACCACTTGTTAAATCTATTGTAACACCCGTTGAACCAAAATAAATATTACCTTCGTCATTTGGATTTATATTAAGTGGTGAACAAGAATATATGTTAGATACATGAAAATCTTCAATACAACTACCAGATGTATTTCCAGTAAATGTTTTATTAAAACCTGTTATTGGGATAGTCACACCATCATTTATACGAATATTAAGTATACCATTTGTAAGTGTAGCTCCAGTTGTAAATGTATCATTAGCGTTAACAATATCTAAAATGTTTGTCCCACCAGATAAGTAAGTATTTGCTTCAATAGTGTTAGCTGTAAATGAATTAATACCGTTTACGTTACTATTAAAAGTTACTAAACCAG
>WLWE01000778.1_pt1 | contig 26470 bp, 24 predicted proteins | sample 6718301 | NCBI WGS metagenome assembly WLWE01 (sample SAMN12718691, study PRJNA515312) | sponge metagenome | isolation source: marine sponge | host: Mycale hentscheli | place: New Zealand: South Island, Marlborough, Capsize Point | collected 2003-05-01 | reverse complement strand
TCCCAGCCACCTTCTTTGATGGATTTCCACTTTGACGTATCCATGATGGTATCTGGAGCCTTTACGACCTTGTCGTTTTCAATCCAACAATAAGGCGGGAAGTTGATGACAGTGTCACCGAAGTAGTAATCAAATCCATGAGCAAGGGGGCCATCAGGAATAGACTTCTCCCAGTCAAAAGCTTCAGGGCCGTAAAAGGTGCGTGGCTTCTTGTTTTTCGAGGTGCCCTCTTGGGTTCTCACAGCAGCGTCTTTTTTCAGAACGGCATTCCAATCCCAACCCAGATGCCATTTTCCAATGGCTGCCGTCGTGTAGCCCTTCGCCTTAAGCATCTCTGGTAGTGTCAATCGCTCGTCACTGAAAGCTGAATCCCCAAACACTCCAACGATGCCGTGAAACTTACGCCAATGATAGCGTCCAGTTAAGATTGCGTAGCGCGAGGGCGAGCAAATACCCGAGGAAGAATGGCCGTCGGTAAACTTCATTCCGGAAGCAGCGAGTGCGTCGAGATTCGGTGTCGGGATTTTCGAATCCGGGTTGTAACACTGAAGATCCCCGAATCCCAGATCATCAGCATAGATAATCAAAATATTGAGAGGTCTTTCTGCTGCCTGTGACACAGACACCAGCACGAGGAATAACATCACGCTAAATAAACTCACCTTCATGGCTTTCTTTCCGTAAGTGCTCGCTGGCTCACAAGCCAAGAAACAAGTTTTCTACCTTTTCACGATCGTGACATGTACATGCCTACGCTTCACCACTCGTGGCCCTTCGAGAATTTCAGTTCTTTGTAATGACCACGTTTTTCGTTTCAAGCGTTCCCCATATGTGACCGACACCGCACTTGATGACTTCCTTCCGAAACCTATCATCCTTGACTGTATATGTTTGATCATCGACACGAATAGTCGCGACATTATTATCAAAAGTAACGCTTGCCGTATGCCACTCTCCAGCTTCGGCGTGATACTTCTCTGTCCTGACAGTTGCCTTTTTTTTCTTCGAACTAGCGATACTCTCGTATGTCACAAGACTGATGACATCGGTTTTCGAGTGGTCCTTGTTCGGCGTACCATTCACAAACACTTTAAAAAGGTGCGTCGCCTTGCCATCTTCTTCAGTCTCAAAAACAAGATTTATCTTTTGAGATAGATCACGTTTCCAAGAGAGCGAGAATGTGCCGTTTGTGAACGGCACATCGTAGAAAGTTATCGGGCCATGGCGATTGTGTGCGTTGTATTCCCCTTCTGTGCTCACAACCTTACGCACGCCATCATTTTCAATCACACGGCCCCATTTCATGCTGATTTGCTTGCCTGCAGGACGAACCTCTTCAGCGTCAGCGAAGAATACTGGCAGCGCACATATCAATGAACATTGCAGGAATACTGTACGTGATTTTTTCATGGTGCCTCAATTCTTTGTATCTCTCGACACAAGCCATACCCTTTCAAAGCAATACGTGCACAAAAGGGGTCATCAGGAAACAATGTCACTATGTTCAATTGATTACTTAACAAGGACATGTTCATTGAGAACCACTTATTTGAAAGCAGGACGACCGCATCTTCACAAACGTCGAGTCCCTCGACAACGAACATGAGATAGGTTTCTTTTTTTCCAAGGCCAGTTCCGTCAGAATGATGACGTGTCTTTGACTCTCTATTGTTTTTTCTGTGACTTTTGAAATCCGAACTGTTTCGCAAGACTCAGACATTCGGCCAGCGGAACGACGCCCAGCGAAGCCGTCGGATCCGATAGACTTGCTGCCGCGACACAAACGCCTCGCAAGAGACTTTCAGCGGTCGTACAGCCGTCATGCGCACCGGAAAGAAAACCGGCGGTAAACGCATCGCCCGCCCCGGTGCTCCCTTGGATGAATTTCTTGGGGAGTTTCAAGGCCGACTCGCAAGCAAGCGTTCCGTCGAGCTCACGACACACAGCCCCTTGCGTACTGTGAACAACAACCCGCCCCGGGCAGCCCATTGCGGCAATCTTCTTTGCAGCAGCAATCAGGCAAGTGACCTTCGCGCTGACCTGCTCCCCAAGAATCAACGAAGCCTCGACTTCGTTCGTGAAGAAGATGTCCGCGTGCCGCAGTGCTGCCGTCACGACCATCCGAAAACGAGGATCGGGAGAAGAGACCGTTTCAACTGCCGTCATAAAGCCCAACTTACGAGCCCGCTCCAGCATACGCGATGCCTCGGTCCGTCCATCATCGTCAAGTTGATCTAACGCATCAAGAAGAAGCAGATAGCCAAGCAAAAAGATCTTTGCGCGGCTTGCGGCGAGATCGATATGGTCTACCGAAAAATGGGAGTTCGCACCTCGCTGGTGAAAGAACGTCCGCCTTCCATCACTTTCGACGCACATCGCATCAGTGTATGAAGTGGCTGCATCACGGGTCGTACGGAGTTGCGTTACGTCGATACCGTGAACCTCACAGTCCCGTCGGACCCATTGTCCGTTTGCGTCGTCGCCCACCAGACCAACAGCTTCCAAAGGAAACCCAACTTTCAGCGCGGCGAGATCTTTGAGAACGTTGTACGGCCCTCCGCCGCTGCTCATTGACTGCGAACAGATCGAAGCTAGCTCGTCCTGCTGCGGCCACGCATCAATGATCTTCACGTAGTCGGTGATGAAGTTTCCCCCGGCCAACAGGCCATGTCGCACGTTTTGATTCATGAAATTCACCCCGCGGCTTGTTTTCATTGTGACTGGTTTCAGGCGTTTTTCTCTGCCTGAGTCATCGTGGCGGAATCAGGCTCCATGGTTCCACCGGCAAACCTTCCGGTACGACTGTTTCCCGCGTTTGCAGTCGGCGGTGTGTTGATTACCTTCGGCGTTGCACCGTAGGCGCTGGCCCGCACAGAACTCTGCAGATCGTCCTGCAGCATACGATACGGGCGAATGCCAAGTTTTTGGAGATGACTGTGGTACGAGCGGACTGCTTCTGACGCATCGTCGATCTGGCCATCCGCCAGCCATCGCAGATGTTGAATAAACGTTCTCTGATCTTCGGCGTTGTTGATCATCCGTCCGTAGAGTGCCGCACGTGCCCCGTACTTCTTGGCCTCCCACAGTTGATAAAAAGCATCATAAGTCGTTCCAGACGATCCGCCGAGGATGCCAACGATCAACGACCGATCGTAGGAGACGAGCTGTTCCATCGCCGCGGGACCATGGTAGGGCACTTTCAAGAACAGGGGTCGTCCGGCGGTAGTAACACCCGCCAAGGCACGAGCAATGTTGTCGTTGAGAAAGCGTCCCAGATCGGGAACCGGCGATTGAAGAACGTTGGGATCAAATACCTCGAGGAAATGCCGAAACCCTTTGGCTTCTGCTTCGAGCCGAAAATCTCGGTACGCCTCGAGCATCTGCCGATCCAACGTGACATCGTTGTTAAATGTGACCGAAAACAGTCCAAGTTCGGCCCCCAGTTGGCGTTCGCTCGGCTGGCAGTTGGCTTTCCCGCACATGCCATGATCAATCGACGCGGTATGGAACGGCTGAGCTGGCTGGTCAGCGTATTGACTGCCGTGCGCGAACCAGATGTCGGTCGTGTCATTAGCGCGGATCGCAGGCGTCACATGACTTGCATCGAACAGCCGCTCACGAATTGTCAACGCCTCGTTGCTGCTGACGCTCATCAGCATGATGTCGACCAAGTCCTGCTTGACGTTCTCACGTATCAAGTCGCGGTATTCTTCAAGCGAGCGAAACTTTTCGTCATACCCATGATGCTCTGCGCTCTTGCCGGGCGCAGCCATTCCGCCTGCCATGTCGGCGTCCTTGGCGTCTGCCAGAATGAACTCACCACATGAGGGATCGGACAGGATCTTCGCCAGCTTCGCATCTAGTGTTTTCTGCATGAAATCAAATCCCCATATCGCAAATGTTCATTATTCACGCAAAAATAACGCCTCGACGGTCAGCAGGTGTCGCAACACAGACAGTTCCAATGACTTTTCATCAGCGGTGATCAACTGCTGCTCGCGATCTTGATCATAGGAACACACCTTTTCAAGCAAATGCACAACGGGAGTATCGTGTGAAGGTGAGCTGGTTGTCGATACGAGGTGTTCAAATAACAACATTTCAAGTCGATACGAGCCAACTGTCCCAAACCAAGTTTTAGCGGCATCCCAATTTCTCCAGTCGGCTTTGATCAAAACATCCCTTACTATCAATGGACTCAGGCACAGAAGGCTTGTGGGAGAACTCACCGTGCGTTCAGGCTGCTACGGAGAGAATACGGTGACTGATCCGTTCAGAATGCGACAATTTGGACTCAACCTGTCTGTTTTAAGAGGCTTTCTCATCTTTCGAAGCAACTTGACAGTTTCTATTCACATGCATGCTCTCTGATCCCGGAAGCAGAAATCACTTTTCCTGCGCAAACTTCCTGTATTACGAAATAGGCCGGGTAATTCGCATTTCCTGACTCATTTCGCGTAAAAAAAAGAAATACCGGCACAGAATGAACATAATCGTGCTTGTTTTCGTCATATTTTGATTGCATTCGGTCGTTTTCTGGCAATAATTGGGGCTCACAAAGGAGAAAGCCCTGTGCCTGGACGAGAACGACGCAGCCGATTAATTGACATCATTCGCCTTCGGGGATTTGCCTCTCTGGACGAATTGGTGCGTGAACTCGGTGTATCCGAATCAACAATCCGTCGGGATCTCGATGCCCTCGAGGAACAGGGAACCGCACGCCGCACCCATGGTGGTGTGCTCTACGCAGGTGGACTCCCTCGCATTGCAGAATTTGATGAGAAGCAACCAGCAAACTGGGAAGCAAAACGAGCGATCGCGGCTGAAACTGCGAAAATTATCGATGACGAAGAGACCGTTCTTCTCGACGGTGGTACGACGACGTACGAGGTGGCACGGCTTCTCGCTGGACGACCTCTTCAAGTGGTTACCAACAGTATGCCAGTTGCCAATTTATTTGCTTCCGAGTCGAGGACAGATCTTATTCTCCTTGGTGGTTTTGTTTCACCACGAACCGGCGTCTGCCTCGGCCCCTACACCAATGAATTGCTGAGTCGGCTTCATGTGACCACAACAGTTCTTTCAGCAGCCGGCATATCGAAGCAAGGGCTCTTTAACGCTCAACTTCTCCTCGCAGAAACAGAACAGGCCATGCTGCGTGCAGCAGGAAAAGTAATTGTTGTTGCCGACAGTTCGAAATTTGGTCGGAAAAGCCTCACTCTCGTATCTGGCCTTGATGCAATCGATATCGTTGTCTCCGACAACGGTCTTTCTGATGAATGGCAGCAAACTATTCTTGACGCCGGACCTCGTCTGATTCTTGCAGAAACGCCTGCAGAAGATAGTGACGTCGGCACGTCGCATGCACCCTCGAATACCTAACCCAACCCCTTAGAACAACACACTCATGCAAGCCACACTCCCACACAACAACCTATCCCGTTCTGATGTCGAACGCATTGTGCGCGACATCGTGCTTGCAGGGCATGACGGTATACCAAGTCAAAAAAATCGTGAACACTCAAACACCGCCCCGAAGCTCGTTGTGAGTATCTCAGCAAGACACTGTCATCTCACCGATCAGCATGTTGAGAAACTTTTCGGTTCCGGCCGCACATTGACACCACAAAAAGATCTCTACCAAGATGGCTTTTATGCCGCAGAAGAAACCGTCATGATCATCGGCCCAAAACGCCGGATGCTACCAACAGTTCGCGTGCTTGGGCCTACCCGACCGGCATCACAGGTTGAACTTGCTTTTACAGACGGAATCTCTCTTGGGATCGATCTTCCCGTGCGAGCCAGCGGCAACATTTCGGGAACACCAGGCTGTGTGCTCGTCGGACCTGCCGGCACTATAGAACTGACAGAAGGAGTCATTCGCGCCGAGCGACACGTTCATATGTCTCATGCCGATGCCGCACACTTCGGTGTCAAGAATGGCGAACGCATGAGTCTGGTGATCAACGGCCCGTGTGGCACAGTCTTTCGCGACCTCCTCGTACGGGCAGACGCAAACGCAAAACTGGAAGTTCATATTGATACAGACGAAGGCAACTCGGCTGACCTTGATCATGCGACAAGCGTCGAACTGGTCCGCCAGGAGTAACGCCAAATATTTCACGGATGAAAAGACAAGCAATGACTGTTTTGTTGACACGTGTCGACGCAGTCGACCCGGGCACCGCCCGGTTGGAATGAATGCGAAAATGATACGGAGCAGAAGATGGCAAAAAACATCGAAGCCCTTGGCATGCTCGAAACCAAAGGTTTCGTAACGCTCGTCGAGGCTGTTGATGCAATGATGAAGGCAGCAAATGTTTCCTTCCTCGGCTGGGATAAAGTTGGGAGTGGTCTTGTGACTGCATTTGTCAGCGGTGACGTTGCAGCAGTAAAGGCAGCAACTGACGCTGGTGCAACAGCCGCCGGTCGAATTGGTGAAGTCGTAAGTGTTCAGGTGATTGCTCGTCCACACGAGGACCTCGGCACTATCCTCAAGACAAAATCACCTAAGGCGGGCAACTAATGCGGCAATAAATGACTCTGTCCGGTGAACCGGCTGGAGTAATTCCCTTTTAAAACTTGTTAACTTTTTTTCAGGAAAGATTCATGAATACGGCAATAGGATTAATTGAAACAAAAGGCCTTGTGGGCCTTGTTGAAGCAACAGACGCTATGGCCAAGGCGGCCAACGTGCAGATCCTCAAGCGTGTTGATATCGGTGGTGCGTTTGTCACAACCGTTGTTCAGGGTGATGTTGGAAGCGTCCGTGCCGCGGTCGAAGCTGGTGCCACTGCTGCTCAACAGATCGGTGAACTTGTTGGTAGCCACGTCATCCCACGTCCTGCGGAAAGTCTCGTTTCAGCATTTTTCAGCTGAGTCGAAACCCCGTTGTAGCTAACGCACGGAAGCATCCCTGGCAGCAGGAGAAAGCCCAATGAAGATACTCATCGCAAACCTCGGTTCGACAAGTTTCAAGTACCGACTCTTTGAAGTGTCTGCGCAATCAGACGCAGTCGGAGACGAGCAGGAACTTGCCCGTGGGGGTGTGGAACGTATCGGTGGACAGGAAAGCCGCGTCTACGCTTCATTGGAAGGTGCGGGGGCCGCAGCGACTGAAGTCGAGACGATTCAACCCGTACCTGACCATGGTGTCGCCCTTGAGGCCGCGATAGCACAACTCACAGCAGAAGAGGGACCACTTTCTTCAATTGCTGATGTTGCCGCAATTGGTTTCAAGGCCGTCCACGGTGGCAGAGTAAGCGGTGTCGTACGAGTCGATGACTCAGTATTAGAAGCAATGGAGGAAATGGCTGACGTTGCTCCAGCGCACAATCCTCCATACGTCAAGGCAATGAAACAGCTTGCAGAGCGATTTCCTGACGTACCGCTCGTTGCTGCGTTTGAAACAGACTTTCATTCCACGATACCTGATCGCAACGCCCGATATGCGGTGCCGACAGAGTGGGTTGAAAAGCACCTTGTTCGACGTTGGGGTTTTCATGGTGCCAGCCACCGGTTTGTTGCGGGACGGCTACTGGAAAACATGGATCAGCGTCCCCTGCGTGCAGTCCAGTGTCATCTTGGGGGTTCCAGCAGCATTTGCTGGACACGTGACGGCCAGAGCGTCGGCACCTCAATGGGTATGAGTCCACAGTCTGGTCTTCCGCAGAACAATCGTTCCGGAGATGTTGACCCCTATGCGCTTCTCCATGTTTCCAAAACAACAGGGCGATCACTTGAAGATCTTCTTGTTGAATTATCGACACGAGCCGGATTGGCCGGCATGTCAGGAACGTCAGGTGATATGCGAGACCTTGAAGCTGCGGCAGCCAACGGGAATGAAGCAGCACGAGTAGCCATTGATGTCTACATAAGTTCTATCCGCCATTGGCTTGGTGGCGGCATGGTCGAACTCGGCGGACTTGATGCGATCGCATTCACTGGTGGTATTGGTGAAAACTCCCCAGCCACCAGAGCAGCTGTTGTTGCTGGCTTAACTGACCTCGGTATTGAAATCGACAGTACGGCAAATAAGTCAGGTGCTACCGGCGAACGACGGATTGAAGCAGCCCGATCACCTGTCGCCATCTGGATTATTCCAACAAATGAAGAAGTTATTGTTGCCCGTCAGACCCGTAACCTCCTGGCACTCGCTTCGTAACTAACACCCTCATACATTTTGAAAGTACTCACCTCATGTTCGTTGCACTTGTTACTGGATCAATTGTCGCCACGCAAAAGACAAGCACGATGACCGGCCATAAGCTGCTCATCGTTGAACCATACCGACTCGATGAAAAGAAAAGAACAAAGCTGGTATCCACTGGCAGAACTTTTATTGCCGTGGATTCCCTCGGTGCTGGTGAAGGGCAATTTGTTCTGGTGACACAAGGGTCGAGTGCTCGCATGACTCCTGAAACCAAAACACTGCCTATTGACGCAGTCATTATCGGGCTGGTCGATACGGTTCAAGTTGAAGGCAAAGAGGTCTTTAATCGGGATACCGCAGATATTCACGCCACTTAATCGGTTTTACTTCATTCACTAACCCCCAAAAATAATTTCAATGAACTCGTCCGACCAACCAGATATCAACTCGATAGTTCGTCAGGTTATCGCCCAGCTGCGTTCAGCCGGTGGACCTGTCAGCGGTCAGGGACATGCCGGCCGGAATGGAATCTTTGCAACGGTCGATGAAGCTGTCTCAGCAGCTACCGACGCCTTCGCCCAACTTGAACAACTTGGCATGGACGGCCGAAAAAGAGCCATTGGCCATATTCGTCGTATTGCCATTGAAGATGCCGAGGAACTCGGCCGAATGGAGTACGAGGAAACCGGCATTGGCCGGCTTGTTCATAAAATTGAAAAACTGCAGGTACTTGGCGACCGCGTCCCTGGTGTGGAATTCATGTCCAGTGAGGTGTTCAGCGGGGACCATGGCCTCGCCGTAATTGAACATGCCCCCTTTGGCGTCATTGGTGCGATCACTCCGGTAACACATTCTCTCCCAACAATCGCCTGCAACGCAATTAACATGCTGGCATCAGGAAACACCGTGGTCGTCAACCCTCATCCAAGTGGTAGAGGCATAGCCATTGAGGGTGTCCGGCGATTTAATCAGGCAATCCAACGAGATCTTGGAGTCGACAATCTTATTAGCCTGGTTGCTGAGCCAACACTCGAAACTGCCGGAGAACTATTTAATCACCGTGGTGTCAAGCTCATTTGCGTGACTGGTGGTCCAGCCGTAGCTCGAGCAGCTCTTCAGTCCAGTAAACGGGCAATCGTCGCAGGGCCCGGAAACCCTCCGGTCGTTGTTGATGAAACTGCCGATCTCGACAACGCTGCCCAATCGATCATTGCAGGCGCTGCCTATGACAACAACTTGCTATGCATTGGAGAAAAGCAGGTTTTTGTCGTTGATAGCGTGTTCGATGCATTGATGGCCGCGATGGAACGAGCAGGTGCCCTGCAACTTTCTGGTCAGCAGATAGACCGCCTCACAGACAAAGCAATCGTCATGGTGGGCGAGGGCGAGCACCGCCATCCTGCTCCAGCAAAAGAACTTCTTGGAAAAGATGCCTCATTGTTGGCAGAAGCCGCCGGGGCTTCCGGCCGTGAAGGTCTTGAACTGGTCTTCGGTGAAACAGATATTTCAAACCCTTTTGTGCCTGTCGAGCAAATGATGCCCTTCGTTCCTTTTGTACGGTGTGCTAATGCTGATGAAGCCATTCAGCGAGCCTTCGAAAGCGAGCACGGATTCAGGCATACAGCAGTTATTCATTCTCATAACGTTCGAAATATGACCCGCATGGGCCGGCTCCTCGACACAACGCTCTTTGTAAAAAATGGTCCGAGTGTTGCTGGATTGGGTCTCGGTGGAGAGGGCTATCTCTCGTTTTCAATTGCTACACCAACTGGCGAGGGCGTGACGACCCCACTCACCTTTACACGACAGCGTCGGTGCACACTGGTAGATGACCTTCGAGTCCTCGGCAGCCCCCAATAACAAAGAACTGAACCTCATTTTTACTATTTCACAAATACCTTATTTCCAACAAACAAGAACCTTTTTCATGCAAGTCGCACGAGTCATCGGAACAGTCACCAGCAGCTTCAAACACGACTCACTCGTGGGAGCCAAGCTGCTTCTTGTTCAGCCGCTTCTTGCTGACGGCGAAGGCTTTGACGGTGACCCGCAAGTGGCCATAGACACAGTCTCCGCTGGAATTCATGACCGTGTTGTCATTACAAGCGACGGTCGTTTGATGCGAGACGTTCTCAATAGCAAACGGACTCCGGCTCGCTGGAGCACCATTGCTCTCGTTGACTAGCCCTTTTTAGATTGAACACAACACCATGCCCACTCAGCCTCCTGTTTCCTCGAATGACATCGCCCACCTCGTGACCGAGGTACTGAGGCGAATTCATGCCGAAACAGATGGTTCAAAGACTCAATCCGCAGGACTGACACCACCAGAGACGACGGCGACGGTCCCCGATCGGGTAATCGCTGCAGAGACAATCATCAAGCTTGCCCCGGGAACGAGGGTTGCATATGTCAAACACAAAGCCGTCATCACCCCTTCAGCTCGGGATCTTGCTCGAGATCGTGGGATCACGTTGGTTCCTGCAAAAGCGAACACGTCCCAACCAACGGAGTCACAGCTGTTTATTGCTCAGGCAGAATGTTCGACCGACGTGTCGAGTGTTGCAGCAACAATTCGTCGTGCGGTATCAACAATCCAACAACTTCCTTCCGCCGGCCTTGCAACAACTCTTGAGTCTTTCGCTGACCATGCTGGCCGTGATGCAGCGCGTTGCATTTTACTTACTGAAAATACCGCCGTGGCCTGTGTTGCAGCCAATCGCTTTCCCGCAATCCGAGCGATTGTTGGTTCAGATACCACGACAGTGGCCGACTCCATCACACGGTGCGCTGCAAACCTAGTAATCCTCAACCCGAGTCAATTTTCGTTAGCCAGCATGGCCCAGATCGCCAAGGAACTGACAACGCGAATGGGGAATCCACCGAAAATCCTTGCTGCCGCCCATGCCAATACAAGTCATGGCGACTGTAGCTGTCAGAATCCATAACACATTTTCACCACAGAAATAAAACACTATGAGAATCGGTAGAACCATAGGAAGTATCACGCTCACGGAGGCCCATCCGACTATGCGAGGGGGACTCTTGCGACTTGTCGTACCTCTCCGTGAAGAGGACCTCGATAACGAAGATGGTCCATCTCCAGCAATTGTCGCCTGGGACGAACTCGCAGCCGGAATGGGCCAACTCGTCGCATTCAGCGAGGGGGGCGAAGCCGCACAACCGTTTCAACCCGAAGGCAAGCCCGTCGACGCGTACATTTCAGCCCTGATTGATCAGATTGACCGTCCCAACCGTACCGAATCCTGAAAACAGAATAATCACCGAACCGACCCCAACCCAAAACATGAGGAAGACTTGAGTAATGATGGCAATGCATCGCCCTTCCCTGACCCGCACACTTTATTCAAGAAATCAATAACAGCACGATAACGCGTGAACTTACGAGGAGTAATAGATGGCAATCACCACAACAGACAGATCTCTTGCAAGCCTAAAGGAAGAAATCTGTGATATTGGTCGCCGTATATACAACAAAGGATTTGCAGCGGGGAACGATGGAAATATTTCGTTTCGGCTCAATGAAAAAGAAGTCTTATGTACACCGACACAAATTTCGAAAGGCTTCATGAAGCCCTCTGACCTCTGCATTGTTGATATGGAGGGCAATCAAGTTGCCGGTCAGCGTAAGAGATCGAGTGAAATCCTCCTTCACCTGACGATCATGAAAGATCGACCTGATGTGAACTCGGTTGTCCACTGCCATCCCCCACATGCAACAGCATTTGCGGTTGCTCGCGAACCAATTCCTCAGTGCGTCTTACCAGAGGTGGAAGTTTTTCTCGGCGACATCCCCATTACAAAATATGAGACCCCAGGAAATCAAAAGTTTGCTGATACGGTGCGGCCATTTGTGAAAGACTCAAATGTTGTCATTCTTGCCAATCACGGAACTGTGAGTTTTGGTGAAACAGTTGAAAAAGCATATTGGTGGACAGAAATCCTTGATGCCTACTGCAAAATTCTCATGCTTTCGAAAGACCTTGGCCGTGTTACCTACCTTTCAAAGAATGAGACCCAAGAATTACTTGCTCTGAAGCAGCAGTGGGGCTTCAAAGACCCTCGCCTCGATAAGAATATGGAAAATTGTGACATCTGTGCGAATGATGTGTTCCGTACAAGCTGGGGCAACACTGGTGTCAGCCGAAGTGCCTTTGACCCACCGCCAGCTATGAATACAGCTCCGTCATCAAGTCAGAACATCGACTATGAGGCTGTCGTCAAAGCCGTGACAGAACAGGTTTGCAAGGAACTCGGACTCAGTGCATAAGGGGCACCGTGTCCACTCTCACCCTGTGGCAGTGCAGGAACTGAAACACCAGAAGGAAAGAACATGAAGGTCGGAATAATCGGTGGTGGTGGTATTGTTGGTGCATCAGCCGGCTTTGCCCTACAACTTGGTGGCATTGTTCATGAGATTGTGATCGTTGATGTCAATGCTGACCTCGCGGATGGCCAGGCACTCGACATGATGCATGGTGCTCCTGCGATTGCTGATCAGGTCATCACGGCTGGTGCCTACGAGGATCTCGCAGATGCCGATCTGATCTGTATCACTGCAGGACTGCGTCGGAAGCCTGACGAAAGCCGCCTTGCGTTAATCAATCGGAATGTCGCATTGTTTAAAACAATACTGCAATCCGTAAAGGCAGCCGGCATCAAGTCGGGGGCAACTATTCTTGTTGTAAGCAACCCTGTCGATATTCTCACGTACCTTGCTGAGGTGGAACTTGGTCTTCCTCAGGGCCGAGTGATTGGACTTGGAACGTTACTCGACACACTCCGGTTCCGCAGCCTCCTTGCCCTAAACCTCCATGCTCCTGCCACTCAGGTTTCAGCAATTATTCTTGGAGAACATGGCGACAGTATGGTACCGATCTGGTCAAGCGCCGGTGTCGGTGGCCTTCCACTTGAAAAATATCCTGGTTTCACACAGAAGCTGGGGCAGGACACGTTCATCCGTGCCAAAACATCAGGTGCCGAAATGATCAAGAAGAAGACGGGCGCCGGGTTTGCTGTTGGTGTCTCGATTGCTGAAGTCGTTCATGCAATTGCTCTGGATAGCAAACGCATCTTACCTGTGTCATCTGTTCAGCGTGGCTGTTATGGGCTGCGAGAGGTTGCTCTCTCCGTTCCGACTATTGTTGGTCGTGGTGGTGCGGAGCAAACCCTTGAAGTTGAACTCTGGCCAAAAGAAATACAAGCACTCAAACGAAGTGGTGCAGTATTACAGGAAACACTTGGCAAGGTTCTTGCCGGTGCAAGCTAATTAGTTTCTCGAACGATTTGCACGCTGAATAGATTGTGCTCGTGAGACGTCCCACCTGCGAACGTTGCCATCCCAGCCACCGCTCCAGAGCTGGTTGCCATCTGGACCAACAGACACACTCCAGACAGGCTCATCATGGCCATGAAACGAAGCCAGGGGCATCGATTCGAAGGTTGACCAGAGCAGAACCTCCCCACTTTGCGTTCCTGCAGTGATTAATGGTTCGTCTGGCACGGATGCAAGCGACCAGATTTTTGTACCACCAGTTGCAAGGACAGCACTCGGTGTGCGAGAGGCAGACTGGCTTTTCCCAGACTGCCTGGAGAGTTGCCACAGCCGAACTGTTCCGTCCGCGCCAGCAGATGCGACATTCCATCGGTGCCCAGGACCTCTATTCCATGAAAGTGCATTTATCTGCCCACGATGTCCACGAAATGCTTGAACTTGTTCACCCTGTTCATCAAAGACCCGCAGGATGCCATCCTCACATCCCGTGGCGAGACGTTCTGGCTCTGCACCATTTGAAAACGCCAGACAAAACACACGTCCAGGATGACGAATGCTCAACTCCGATTTCAACTTATCCCTACGCCACAGTCGGACCGTCCCATCTTCACCAGCCGACGCAAGCATTGACCCAGATGCTGAATAAGCGATCGAAAACACGCGACGGCGATGCCCTAACAATGTTCTCATGTGCCAGAGACGTAATTCACGATACCCAACAGAGACACCACCTGAGGGCAACGGTCTCCTCTCAAACGCCCATTGGGTAATCGTACCGTCGCTCCCTGCGACAGAGATTTCGGGCAATGCTGGATGCCAACAAACCTCGTTAACTGGCAGTTCACTTACTTTTTTCTCTCCAATTAGAGTTCTCGTTTCGGCATCCCAGATCGTCACGGAACCAGAACTGGTTCCAGCTGCGAGATACCGCCCATCGGCTGACATGCTTACCGTATGGATTTTGGAATCGGTAACACAGCTAGGCTGTGGATCCCAGGCGTTCTCCCACAACCGAACAGTCCCGTCTTCTGAGCCCGTAAGCAGATCAGTTCCTCCGATGGTATCGAGTGACCAGATAGGCCCTTCGTGGCCATTGAGTATTCTCGCTTCCTTCTTGCCGTACACATTCCAGATGCGAAGGAGTTGATCTCCAGCAGCACTGGCTACCTTTCCTGCCCCACAGAACCGAACGGCATTCACACGGACTGGATGATAGAAGCAGGCATGCTCAGTGAAATTTTTCAGATCCCATACTCTGACTGTTTGGTCTTCACTTGCCGATGCAAGGTGCTTTCCGTCGTCAGAAAAGTCCACCCCAAAGACGCGATCCTGATGCCCAGTCAGTAGTTGTTCCCGACCTGTATCTTTATTCCACAGCCGGACTGAACCATCACGAAGACCCGCTGCAATCCAGATACCATCTGACGATTGAGCCACCCCATAAACCGATGTGTCAAATGACGTTTGCAGCAACGACCGGGACTGGTCCTGAACATTCCATTGGCATAGACGACCATCTCGCCCACTACTTAAAAACTCTTTCCCCGAAGGCAACATGACCAATCCGTACACGGGTCCAGTATGACCGGAAAAAACGCCAATGGCTTTTCTATCTTGCGTATCAAGTACATGAATCAGTCCATCGTCACAACCAACAATGGCAGTCCGACCCGAGTCTGAAATCGCTACAACCCAGGGACGGCTCCCTGTCTCGTAGTGAAATGCTTGACGCCAGTCGAGACGACCCGGGCTCAGCGAATAGAGAACAACTCCTCCGTCTTTATTACTTGCGATAGCCACACCTGCCCCGCTCGCAACTGCTACCGAAGTCATTGGCTCTCCCGGACTCCGCCAGAATGCACTGGCGTCATCAAGCCGACTCCGAAGCGTCCGGATGGCGAGACTATCATTCTTTACGACACGTGATGGGACCCGTCCTGCAAGAGACGAAAGGACATCTTCTCGCTGCCCGAGTAATTCCCGCACCATCTGCGAATGATGCTCTCGCTCAGCAGAAAAAGCTTGACGTAAGAGTGAATCAGCTAGTGTACCACGCGCAATCTCTGCCGCAGTCACTGCTCGTTGCTGGGAAATCGAAGCCGTGTACGCAAACCAACTAATAGCACTTACCGATGAGATCACGGTGAGCATAAGCATCAACAGAAAACAGGAAACCGATTTATTCCGAACCATCCAACGACAAGCAGACTCGACCGCGCCGAGCTGTCGACAGACAACGGGCTGACCGTTGAGCCAACGAGTCAATTCCTGCTCCACTTCTCGCATTGTGGAAAACCGATTTTCAGGACATTGCTGGGTACATTGGGCAATCACTGAACAAAGATCTTTCGCTGCTCCTCGAGAAACATGGTGTTGGCCATCGCAGTGAAGCATCTGCTCTTCGAACTTTGTTTCACCAATCACGTGAGAACCCCTTCTTGCCTTTGATGACTGCTGAAAAAAAAGCTCTGCAAACAGCATCCCGATCCCGAAGATATCTGATCGCGCGTCAATGAACTCATCACAACCCGCCCGTTGCTCCGGACTCATGGATGCTGGCGTTCCACGCACCCTACGTGCAGGTCCACCCTTCAGAATTGTTTTTTCAGTAAGAGCTCGACCAATCCCAAAGTCGATCACTTTTACAATGCCGTTGCCACCCACAAGAACATTTGATGACTTGATATCGAGGTGGATGATCCCCTTGGCATGTGCGGCAGTCATTGCACTGACCGCGTCTAAAGCAAGGCGAACACGCTCGATCAGTGATAGGTGTCTCCTCGCTGCATACTCGGTGAGAGAACATGCATCCTCAACTAACTCCATCATTATCCAGTGATACCTGCGACCACCTCTTTCATACACTCCGACTGTGTATACGTCCGCGATATTTGCGTGTTTCACGCGGGCAAGCAAAGCCGCCTCTTGTTCGAAAAGGCGACGAGCAACCTTATCTCCAGGCCCATTCAGAAACTTTACGGCGACCCGTCGGGCCGGTGCGTGTTGCCTCGCCTCAAACACCTGTCCCATGCCGCCAGATGCCAGCTCCCGCAATATTATTGCACCACCGATATCAACACCCGCTGCCAGTAGGTCACATGATAGTTTCCGCTGGCTTTTGCGTAGCCCAAATGTTTCATCGTTGCCGGTTAATGGCAAATCAACCGAACCATTTTCTTGCACAACACTCATCCTTTTGTTGTACAAATTCCTGCAGCCCGAATGAACAATTCGGTAGATTTTTTTCTAAGACAACGAGTTTGTCCCTTCCGAGCAACACCTCCGTCGTAACAACAGAAGCCTGTCACGTGCCGACCGAACACCTCGAATCCGTAGCCAGACCTCCTCTAGCGGTGGCCCAGATTTTGCTTCAGAGCCGGTTTTTACTTGATATGTTTGTGAAGAACTGGAATGCCTCGCGCTGAGTTCCCGACGCAACTGTCGAAGCTTGATTTGAGCGGCAAGAATAACATGTGCTGATGTCGGGACTTCATTAGATGAACTGTCCAGACCTAGTATCTCTGCAGCGTCTCGCGCACTTTGGCTTTTCCATGAACAGTTCTCCCTCTGCGAATTTAGCTTTAACTGCATCATGACTGACTTTCCTCCCCTTCACTTTCGGCGGCATACCAGAACCGCCCCTACAAGCAAAAGCGAGAGTCGTCGGGCTGAGGGGCAAGTTGGATTGGCCAGCTAGTATTCACGCCCCTGAATCGGTTGTTTTCTCGTGGTAGACTCGTGTAATTCGTGTCTCACGAATTCACCACAGAATCAAATACAACCATGGATGAGACTCCCCCTCCCCACACGGTCGAGGACTGCCTGTGTGATCTCGCAGCCGGTGACGACAGTGCCCGTGAACGCATTCTCGAACTGTGCAATGAACGGCTTCGCCACCTGACACAGAGAATGCTTCGTGGGTTTCCTTTAGTGAAGCGATGGGAGGACACAGACGATGTCTATCAGAACGCCATCCTTCGTCTTTACAAATGCCTTGGTGAGGTCAGCATTGAATCGCCCAGAGAAATCATGGCTTTGGCTGCGACACAAATTCATCGGGAATTAATTGATCTTGCACGCCACCACGCAGGCCCGATGTCTTTTAGTGCGAACCATGCTACGGGTATTCACCCAATCGATGATCACTCAAATTCTCGTCACCCCCAAGATGAAAGAGATGATACCGCAACTACAATTGATCGCTGGACACACTTTCATCAGGCCGTTGAAATGCTCCCGGGGGAACAAAAAGAAGTTTTTCAATTGGTTTGGTACCTCGGAGCTGATCAGAAAACAATTGCAGCTCTTGTAGGATGCTCTGTTCGCACCGTCAAAACTCGCTGGCGCGGAGCACGGGAGAGCATTCGTGCGACACTCAACGGCGAACCTCCTGAATAGCTGCTATGAACTCTGGCTCTACTGCTGATCAATCCTCGGCTGCACGCCAAGAGTCTCTGCAAGCTCAAGAAGCAACCGTTGTACGAAACTTAGCTCGGCCCGTTGAACGAGGACGCTCTTCGCCATGTCAGGATAGTCAGTAATGACACCATCCACCCCACGCCCAACCATTTTGGATACTGACACCGGATCATTGAGTGTCCATGCATATAACAGCTTGTTTGCTTTGTGGGCTTCTTGAACCATATGACTCGTTGCAAACCGGGCGTTTACAGCAAGAAAGTCTGCCTCAATGCTTCGCACATCCCCGACCGCGAGTGAAAGCAGAAGTCCAACCCGCCATTGCGGCCGCAATTCTTTCAGCCGAGCAACAATTCCTGCCTTCAAAGACATACATTGCACTTCCTCGACACTCTCTGAAGCTTCCACGAGATCAACCACCCGTTGCTCGAGCATCTGACCATGCCCATATGATTTTAACTCAATAAGTAACCCAATTCTTCCCTTGCAGAGATCCAATACTTCTCCGAGAGTTGGCACCCGCTCGTCATGAAATGTCGGATCAAAAGAACTTCCGATATCAACTGCTGTAATTTCCTCAACGGTTGCATCCCATACTTTTAAATCTACTCCAGCAAGTTTCATGAGGTCGCTGTCATGAATGACAACGACCTCTCCATCGGCTGTTTCCTGTACATCAATCTCCACCCATTGCGCACCAGCACTGATCGCCCGCTCGATTGCTGCACGGGTATTTTCAGGCGCAACGCCACCCGCACCCCGGTGCCCGATAATATCGACAGTGTTGTCAAAGGGAATGTTCACTGTCGCTACAGAACCAATGAGAACAGCCACAGTGGCACATGCACAGGACATTAACGTGATTGTCCAGGCCGTCCATTGAAAACCTAACCAGCCGCCTGACACACTTTCAAACTGTGACCGCTGGCTGGATCCGACACACCCGTCATAGGTCTTCCAGACGCTATACAGGAGTGAAGATAATGTGGCAGCCAAGACTAACTGAATAATAAAATTGGTTCCTACCCAGACAAGTGTTGTAAACCCAACGGCAAAAATGGCACCGGGTAGAGTCTGGCTCATCATCGGCACAAACTCAGCAGCCACAAATACAACGCACGCCGAACAGGCCGTAGTCGCGATAAATACAGTTGTGATCCATGCGATAAGCAATGTGACAACAATCCAGTGTTTCCCAGCAAGCCGTCCCCAACTCATTCCAAGTGCTTCCCGGGGCCTGGCTCCCTCCAGGACAATGAGCGGGAGAGCCAGAAACCAGCCGGAAAAGAGCCTCATTACAATCGCAACCACCCCAGCAACAAGGAGTCCGCCAATACCAACAGCTACCAGGAACTCAGGCGGCCGTTCGGTAAGGTAGAAGTTGATGTCATGTTTTCCGAGCAGACGCTGTGCAACCAAAACCGCACAGATCACACCAGGAGTGCTCACGACCACTACCCAGCATATGATTCGGAGCATCAACTGAAGCACCCTAACGCTATGGCGAAAAGCCCATCGCGTCGCTTCCCAAACATTCCCTTTTTTATCTTCCTGAGCAACAAACAGCGTAAGAAGTGTCGCCTGCTCAAGGGCAGTACTACTCAACCAGACGGCTCCCACCAGACACATGCCGGCTGCACCCCCAGGCGTGAGCAGGAAAAACAAAACATCTGTGTCCGTCAGGGTACCCCGTCCACTCAACCACAAAAGACCGTGGAGCAATCCGACTGCAAGCGGTACAAGGACAACAAATGTGAGTAGCTTAAAAAGTACGTGTGCCAGGAAGAGCTGTCGCCACCCTTGCCGCAAGGCAGTCACGGATAACGCATTAATTGTCTTGATTTCTCTACGAAACGCACCTGAGGCCGGCACAGAGGGAAGTGTCATCTGAACCCGCTTCAATTAGGACGAAACTTATAGGCCGGGTAGTTTCGTTGGAACTCAGCATCAGCGAACCCAACATTCAGACGAATGTCTTGAAATGTATATTCTTCGATAAGAGGTGGGTCCTCTGAATCGCCTACTGGCCAACTGTATGCTTCATAGCGAACTGGAATCGGCACATCATCAGCGATAAAAATTCGCACGATGTGAAAGAGAAACACAGAACGTCGACGTGGGTGCACGACCTGCACACACCTGCATGATCGGTCATCAACTTTCACATCATTGAATATCTGGACTTCACACTCACCATACTGCATATCAGCCGTACCAACATCAACCAGTTTTCGAACCATATCAATCATGCCACTTTCACTTGCCGGGTAACGGCTGTACTGCAGTGCGGCATCGCCAGCTGGGTCAAGGTCAAGAGTCAGGTATTCAAAACGTGTACCACCCCGACGCACGACCATCTTTCCACCGTTGGTTCCTTCAACCCACAGTACTTCTCGATCAACCATCTCTTCAGGCCCAACGAAGTGAAGGTAGAGCGACGGTCGCTGCACCTGACGCCCATCAACTATTTTTTGATGACGAACTTTGGCATCCATAAACTCCATTGGCTTCAGCCGGCCATCGATCCGTTCTTGCTTCACTATTCTGCATGCGTAATCGGAAACCCTATCTCGCAGAAAAACATATGACTCACCTGCTAGCTGCATTGCCGGTACCAGCGGGTGTGGCTGTGGCGGAGGTGGAGGCAATTCCTGCTGCGGCCTCGCTATTTCAATACGATGTGTCGTCGTACGTTGTGCCTGCGTCTCTTCCGCACACATGCAATCACATTGCAACCCAGAACCTGCTGATACGATCAGCCAGAGAAGAACATTTGTTTTCATAGAGGTTGGCATGGTTGGTGACGCTCACTGATCATCGAAACGGTCCAACGTTTTAGGCTACCTTCTGAACGTACTGACTTCCACCTTTCACGCGTCCATTACTCAAATTTTGGCTGCCTACAGACGGTATAGCCGCACCAATCAGTGTATATTCAGACAGAATGACGCTCCGTCTGCCACCCTTCTCCGCAGAGTCCTTCACATCTGAAGCTAGGGTGCAGACCTTGGCATCGCCCTGGTGGCACCTGTGGAAATTCCACCATCAACTAAGAGTGTCTGACCGGTGACGTAGTTGCTCGCAGCGGACGCAAGAAACACAACGGCACCATCAAGATCTTCCGCCTTACCCGGCCGCCGCAACGGAATGCGGTCAACCAAGTACTCAAGCCATTCTTTATCTTGATAGAGCACATCGTTCTGCGCTGTCCGAAACCAGCCCGGCGCAAGGCAATTGACAGTGATGCCATGTGGACCGAACTCATCTGCCATGCTCATTGTCAGTTGCTTCACACCTCCACGACTCGCACAGTACGGCCCGAGGCCGGCGTAACCGAACACGCTTGTCACGCTACCAATATTGATCACGCGGCCACTCTGTCGTGCTAGCATTGATTCGGCAACACGTTGAGTCATGAAGAACATTCCCCGAAGATTAGTATCAAGAATCGTGTTCCAGTCTTCCCAACGGACATCCATTGCTGGCTTGCGAATATTGCACCCCGCATTATTCACAAGAATGTCCAGATGGCCGGCCGCCGTAGCCGTCTCGACGGCAGCGTGGATGCTTTCCTCGTGTTGCAGATCGAGAGCGACCACCTCAACAGTACTTCCATACGACTCAAGCTGTCGACGGGGTTCTTCAAGAGATGCCACATCACGGGCCGTAATGACTAGATCAGCACCAGCCCGAGCGAGTGCTCCAGCCATCTGCAGCCCAAGGCCCCGGCTTGCTCCTGTGACCAGTGCACGCCGGCCGGAAAGATCAAAAAGTGACATTGGCTTCTCCTTCAGTAAGTCCGGATGGCTGCAGCACGACCTTAAGAATGCCCGGTTCACGATTATGCAATCGCTCAAACCACGCTACTCCATCGTCAAGTGGAGCTACACGACTCACAAACCGTGACAGATCGACCGGACCCGAGGCGGCCAGTTCAATTGCTTCCAAGTAGCACCCGGCTGAGGCACATGATCCCTGCAGACGGATCTGTCGAGTGACAACCGTTTGCAGAGGCAGTTCAACGGCTGGCGAGACATTTCCAACAAGCACAACCGATCCACCACGTGTAACGGCGTGAATGGCCGTCTCCACTGAAGCCGCCGCACCAACTGCCTCAAGGACAAGATCCGCGCCATCGGTATCAGCAGAAGATGCCCCCCACTCCGCAAGCTGCTTCGCCGTTGTTTTATCTGCTTCAAACACAGCGTCCGCACCAAATTCTGTTGCTTCTTTGAGACGGCTCGCATCGAGATCAACTGCTGCGATCCGTTGAACGCCGTATGACTTGAGTGCAACAATAGTTGCAAGCCCAATCGTACCAGCACCAACCACGATGGCGGATCGTGTTGTCGGACCTGCACTACCAAGGCGGACTGCCTGCAGTCCAATCGTGAGTGGTTCAAGCAGCGACGCGGCAACGAAACTCATCCGGTCTGGCAATGGATAGACACATCGCTCTGGAACGATCGCATATTCTGCAAAACAGCCCTGTCGTCGATAGGCATCACATGAAACACCGAGCACCTGTCGATGGGTGCACAGATTCTCTTGTCCGTTGCGACAGAATTCACATGTGCCGCAAAAAACGGTTGAGTCGAGTGCGACTCGCTGACCTATCATCTGGCCGGACACGTTCTGACCAACAGCGTCAATGATACCGGCCGCTTCATGGCCCATAACAAGTGGAGGAATTCGACGACCAGTTGATCCTGTGTAACCATGCACATCACTTCCACAAATTCCACATGCAGCGATTTGGATCCGCACCTCACCAGCGCCTGGCTCCGGTGTATCGATCTCAGTGAGCGTGAGAGTACTGGGAGATGTCAGGAGGAGTGCTTTCATAGTGCTTAACATGGTACGCTCCTCTAGTGATCAATGGGAGGACCCATCACAATCTGGCAGGGGAAACAAAAAAATGGAATCGTGGTATCTCGTTGCTGTCGTCGCATTCGGCATCGCTGCACTGATCACAGCCGTCATGTGGCTGAAGATTCATCCGTTCGTCGCACTACTCACAGCTTCTATCGGGGTTGGCCTCGCAGCAGGCATGACTCCAGAAACAGTCATCGAGTCCATGACATCCGGGATGGGAAACACGCTGGGCTTTGTTGCAGTTGTTGTCGGACTAGGGTCTATCTTTGGCATGATGCTTGAACAGTCTGGCGGTGCGGAGAAACTTGCCGATCGCCTTGTCAAGATGTTTGGCCCACAGCAGGCGGCACTGGCATTAGGACTCGTAGGATTTCTTGTTTGCATCCCAGTTTTTCTTGATGTGGCCCTTGTGATGCTTCTGCCACTTGCTGTTGCCGCCGGTAAACGCACTGGACAACCCGTGACGCGATTTGCTCTGCCCATGCTTGTTGGCATGGCTGTGACGCATGCCTTTGTCCCTCCGACCCCGGGCCCGACGGCAGTTGCGAATCTACTTGGTGCAGATCTCGGCTGGGTCATTACTGTTGGCATTGCCGCTGGACTTCCGACATTAATCATCACGGCAATCTTCGCATCAAAAGTTTTGTCGAAGGTCGCTTCCGGAAATGTTTCACTTGACGTCTCACCTGGCACGAATGCTCCGCAGCGAAAGTCGCCTCATCTGGCCATTGTTGTCGCTCTTCTTGTATTACCACTTATCTTAATTGTCAGTGAAACGGCAGCACGAGCCGCCCTTGGAGAAGACTCTCCTACTGCACTCTGGTTGATGCTTGTCGGTCATCCTTTTACCGCACTTCTCATCGCCACGCTCGCGGCATTTTATTTCCTCGGGAAAAGGCTCGGGATGCCAGCACAGGAGGTACAGCGAATTGCTGAACGGGCGCTCGAGCCAGCCGGGGTGATCCTACTCGTGACAGGCGCAGGTGGTGTTTTCAAACAAGTGCTGATTGATTCAGGCGCGGGTGATGCCGTTGCCTCTTCGTTAACATCAGCATCGGTTCCCACCGTCGTGCTCGCATGGTTGGTGGCTGTTATCATTCGTGTGTTACAAGGATCGGCAACCGTTGCAATGATTACAGCAGCTGGTTTGGTAGCGCCTCTCGTCACTGCCTCTGGGCAACCCGAACCTTTTGCTGCTCTGGTGACGATAGCGATTGCATCAGGGGCATCTGTCGCTTCTCATGTAAATGACTCAGGCTTCTGGCTCGTTGGAAAATTTCTTGGCCTTTCTGTTGGGGAAACCCTGAAGACGTGGACCGTCCAAGAAACGATCATTGGAGTCCTTGGTCTTATCTTTGTGGTGGGCATTGCCGCACTGTACGGCGTACTGTAGTGCGCTGTCACGGCTCTTGTGAACTCATCCTCATGTGAGACCTGAGGTTCGGCGACCTTGCCGCCTTAGCCTGAAAGCACCTGCTTGATATGTCGAGCAAGCTGATCTTCAAAGGCATGAAGATCAGTTTGCGTTACTGTTTTTTTTCTTGTTTTCTCAAGAAAATCCTCACAACAGGCACTCAGGCTTTTGGGCCAGTGGTCAGCGGAGGCATTCCGGGCATCTAGTTCTTGTTTGATATCTCCAGCACGCAGCGTCTCCGTGCCAGTCATCGCATGGGTTCTATGCGCAAGATGCATGACAAGCCCAATCGCTCTATCGAGAAGAACGTAGGCAAAGTTTTTTCCTTGTATGGGGCCGATCGTGATTGTTGTCCCGGTCTGTGACAAGTACCCGAACGTACTACGCCAGAGAGACTGTGGCATTGCAGTGAGTGCTGCCTGCTTGCCTCCTTCAGTGACTGCTGGCTGGGCTACTGACTTACCCCAATACATGGCACCGACACCTCCACCCACACCACCAACGACAACACCTGTTAAAGCTCCAAGTGTAAGGGGTATGCCGGAGGGCATCGCAACCTCGCCACCGGCTCCAATTTTCGCACCCGTGGTTCCACCAACAACTGCGCCAACTGAGACACCACCAGAAAGGAGTGCCCACCATGGCAGTCCAAATACCTGCCATGTTTCACTGCTAAAAAGATCACTGAGATACGTCAGTTCAACCTTCTCTGCCAAACCAACTTTCTCATGAAGGAAGAGGGACTGAAGCGTACTGTGCAGCAGCCGTTCTTTTTCCTGCAGATCTGAATGAAACTTGCTTTTTGCAGCCTCAATCAACGGCTGTCTGTTCTCCCCTGGTGCGACCTCAACACTGCGGGTATGCCCAATACTCTTTGAAAGCAGATCCACAATACTGTGTGCCGACTCATTTATACGATGCGACCAATCACTCTCGATCTCATCTGCTATCTGTGATAAATCATCTCGCCATTTATCAACAACCGTTGCCAGTGTCCGTACAAGTGCGACACGATCTTTTACCCGTGCGTGATGCGCATTGAATGTCGCAACCGCTCCAAATCGCTGGCCAAGTTTCGCCCGCCACTCCGCCTCATGCTCCGGATCCGCCGTTGGATTCAAGATAGCAAGACGTGGTAGTCCAGAAAGCATGAGCAGTTCCATCTCTGCTTCATGAATTTTTCGCAACGGCTTTGACGAATCAATGACGTACAGAACTGCTGGCTCCTCGCAAAGAACTTTGCACACCTCGCGTTCCGCTTCAAACTGGTTCGTCGACGCATACTTTTCAGAAAACTGCCGAAGCACAGCGAGTGGTTCTCTGGACTCTGATAACTGCGCACCAACTTCCGCCAGCATTGTTCGTGGATCCTGAAACCCTGGTGTGTCCCACAGAACAAACTCACTTGAATGATGCTCAATTCTCTGGCACACCTGCGTCATGCCTGGGTCAGCACTCACAGCAATATTTCCACGTTCAACAAGTGTTGCAGCAATGCTCGACTTCCCGTGATTGACAGCGCCAACAAGGGCAAAGGTTGGGCTATTCATTATTCACATACCCCAAGCAGATCGAATCCAAGCTGTTTTTCGCGAAGCCACCGTCTCCATAGACTCAGCCGCGCCTCCGGCCCGAAGAGAATGATGACATTGTCTTTTGATGGCGCTGCGTGCAAAAAAGTTTGAAGTGTAACCGCTATGGCGTCGACAGGATTGATCTCTGCCGGTATCGCAATAACCATACCGTCTTTTGATTCCAGTAATGACTTCAAGACATGCTCATTCCCATCGGCATAGTCAACTTCAATATGGGCAAGAAAATTTATTTTCCCACGCAATGCAGTCTCCACCTGTGCGCGAACGTCTTCATCACCATAAAGAAGACCCTCACAAAGCAACAGGTTCCACTCGCCATCGTTAGGAAATGATGGCGGTTGCACCTCCGCACTCTCTCCGAGAAACCCGGTCTGTGAAGGTTCTTCTGTTTGAAACAAGGGGCCACTGAGACGTCGTATCAGGGCAATGTCTTGGGTACGAGTGAAGTCGAGTGTGGACAATCGCCTCGAGGTTTTCCAGCTGGCATATACAACAAGAAGAAAACGTGGAATGACGACATAGAACATCAGGCTGCCAACAATAAACGGCCACCACGACCGTGTAGCGTTCACACTTGCTGCCTCCATGCCTGCGAGATATGAGAACCGGCTCTCACGAACCTGCTCAAGACTGGGGACACTTGCTGTCCACAACCAGGCCCACGGCGCTGAAATGACATTTGCAAAGAAACACATGAACTCCGCACCAATACTCAGGGT
>WLWE01000770.1_pt1 | contig 26612 bp, 8 predicted proteins | sample 6718301 | NCBI WGS metagenome assembly WLWE01 (sample SAMN12718691, study PRJNA515312) | sponge metagenome | isolation source: marine sponge | host: Mycale hentscheli | place: New Zealand: South Island, Marlborough, Capsize Point | collected 2003-05-01 | reverse complement strand
GACGCCTTGAAGATATCTTTGTTGAGGCAAACGATCGTGTGTCTAAAGGTGATGAGTTGGCTGCATTTTCAAATATTGATCTGGAGCTTCAGATCGCAGAACTGGAAGGACAAGAATCAGGCTATCGTGCGAGACTTGCCAGTCTTGAGCGTGAACGATTTACAGATTCAGCAGCCGGCATGGAGATTAGGACAGTAGAGGAGTCTCTGAAGAGCGTTGAAGAGCAGCTTGCTAAGAAGCTCAAGTATCAAAAAGAACTTGTGTTAAAAGCACCACGCTCTGGTCTGGTGTTGCCGGCAGAGACGGTTGATGAGCGGCCTGATCCAAGTGGACGTCTGCCCGGTTGGTCTGGTAGTGCACTAGCCAAAAAGAATATTGGTGCGACCTTTGCCGAGGGTACTGTGCTGTGCATGGTTGGTGATGCAGACCATTTTGAAGCGGTTATGATTGTTGACCAAAGTGAAGTTGAGTTTGTGCAAAGTGAACAGCGGGTTGATTTGAAGCTTGATGCCTTTCCGTTTGAGACATTCCGGGGTGCTGTTGATGAGATTGCAGAAACTCATATTGAGGTTGGTTCTGAGAGGCTGAGTGTTAAGGCAGGTGGATCTGTCCCAACAACAACCGATGAGATGGGGCGAGAAGTTCCTATCTCGACGAGCTACGAAGTGCTTATGCAGGTCGATGACGCGGAAAATGTTTTGACTCCGGGTATGCGGGGAACCGCTAGGATTGAAGTTGGGAACCGAACGGTTGGCCAGTGGTTGCTAAGGCTTTTCTGGCAGACCTTTAATTTCCGGATGTAATGTAAGCGTTGTCAATTTTTTGGAGGAGCCGTCTTCGATGCCATATCTTGCCGGCATCACGATTTATCCGGTGAAAAGCCTTGACGGCCTCGGGCTCGCTGAAGCGACGGTATTGCCAAGCGGCGGGCTCATGCACGATCGACGATGGCGGCTCGTGGATGACGAGGGCGCAGTGGTCAGTGCAAAGAAAAATGCCCGCTTCCATGGCATTCGAGCAACCTTCCAAATTGAAGGAATTGAGGGTAGTCGCAGTGACTTCAAGGAGGGAAATAACTTTGTTACCCTTTCGGTTGACGAATGCGTGCCAGGCGATCTTTCGTCTCTTGAGGAGGAGACCTTTCCACTTGTTCCGGGGCGCGATGGACCGTGCGGCTGGCTTTCAGAGGCACTCGCAACAGATGTGTTGCTTCAAGAGCGTTTTGACGGTGGCTTTCCAGACGATCGGGATGCTCCAGGGCCAACGCTTATTTCGCATGAAAGTCTCAATGAAGTGGCTCGCTGGTTTAGCTGGACAACCGCAGAGGCAAGACGACGATTTCGTATGAACATTGAGGTTGCAACAGAGCAAAACGACGAGAATGGAGAAATCGGCAGCCAAGATTTTGGTATGAAAGTGCAAGGACCATTTTGGGAAGATTCACTCGCGTGCCCATTCTCAGCTGAAAGCTGTGCAGAGGCAGATGCTGTCGGTTTTTTTGAACCAGAATATCACGTAGGTGATCCGTGTCTATTTCAGATTGGCGCTGTAGTATTTCAGGCTGTAGGAGTATGTCGACGCTGTGCTGTACCTGAAAGAAATAGCTTCACAGGTGAAATAAGTCATTTGTTTCGTGATAAATTTGAGGCATTCCGATTGCGACGTTTACCTCCCAATGTCGAAGCGTCTGATTGGTCTGATTTCTATTGTCTGGGAATTAATACACAACTTAAAAGCTGCCCAAAATCAATTGAAATTGGCCAACAATTCAGAATTTGCTCCCAGCTATAACTTTTGTGGAATTTTATACTGCGAATACGTTCTTTTGGGATCCGTGTTTAACCGTGCGTGATTTGATGTTGACATCGTCAAAAAAGTGACACGTAAAAAACTGTTGTGTTGTTTTATTTGTCCAGGTGTCGCCCTCATCATAATTGTCTAAGTAGGCATTTGTAACGAACGTTTTTTGGATAATGCAGTCTTCGGAGTTGGGCCCTCTGGTGGTATTTCTATGTTTTGCGTGTTCGTGTTTCGGATAACGCGTAATTCAGTGCAGAAACGACATTTACTCAGCGTATCATTTGGACGTCGTCCCACTTGGTGGGGCAGCATTCTTTTGGCATTCCAAGTTCAAATGAATGGTCAGCCAGAAGAATTCGAGAAACTACCGAACAAAGATGGATTGTCTTCGTAAAAAGGAAAAGGTGCCCATTGTCCGAATAAACGGGCTTGAATGCAGGATGGTTTTGTCGGTTGGGTAAACCCTGCGTTTCAGTAGTGATGTGGAGATTTGTTGTGATTAGAGATTGCCGAAGATCAAATGAGAGATTGTCGTTTTTAAGGCCGTTGATCGATGAACAGTATGCGAGAAGTGTCGGATACCCCGCTTTTTACCTGCTTTTTTTTAACGCAAACCAAAAACTTGCCTGCTCTGTAGGGTGGTGTCAAACTAAATAATTCTGGGACCACGGGCGGCCTTTTCAATAAAGCATTTCCCCCTTCAATCACTTACGAAACCTGTACGAAATTATGTTCTACGATAAGTTCTTTGGAATTTTTGATCGGCTTCGAAAGCAAACTCTCAGGCAAAAAACCAACGACAGTGAAGTCTATCGATCAAGACGTTACCAACGAAATGTTTGCAGTTCAATCGAACAGCTTGAAACGCGCATTGCTTTGTCAGCGAATTCGATTGCGTTGGAAGCAGAAGGTGATCGACCGAATGGTTGGGGTGTCATAACGTTAGATTCAAATGAAGACGATCTGTATCTCAGAGCGACACAGGAAATTGATTTTGGAGGTGGTCTAAGTGAGCGTATTGAGTTTGCAGAAGATGCAAGTTTTGAAAATCCGGGAAGTATTACGCAGTTCACCGGTTGGTATAAGGACATACTCGTCACGGCAGGACATGACGTAGATTTTAACACTGCCGATCCCATTCTTGGGATAGAGCCCGTGATGGGGAAATCTCCTTCCTTCGCACTCCCTGACGCAGGGAATCCCCTTAGCGGTTTAAGTCCGAGTGGTTGGACAGTGCCCTCTGATCCTTTTGCGCATCACATGGTGCCAGGAACAGTTAGAGGACGGGTTACACTAGAACATCAGGGACAGTTTCGAAGCGTTTCATTCACTCCACGTTTTCTTTACGATGTAGAAGACGGAACATTAGGGGATGGTGTCGATGCTTTATTCGCCAATGAATTTGGCGTGCCCTTGCTCTCAGCCGAAGTAGAATTAAATGATACCACAGTTGAAGATGGGGAACCGGTAGTAACAAAAATTAAAGTTACTATCACGGGGCAGATTTTCGACAGTGGTATCATTAGATTTACGTATGAAACAACAGGAGGAGAGGACAGCGATGAGGTTTGGACGCCCGATGGGGGGTCAACTATTGACGTCCAGTATGCAACCCCAATAGTTCCAGAAGGTCCGTCGGCAGTAACACTTGCCGCTGGTAGGGATTTCTTCCTTGGTCTTCAGGTCGATCTTCCTGGTCCGGATTCATCAATAACTATTGCCAGCCCATTAGTTACCAACCCGGACAATGATAATGACATTGCTCTAGCGGCCTCTACTATCGAAGTCGATGCCCCAATTACCTCAAAGTCTAATTTCCTCGTTACACCAACCTCACGAGCTTTTAATTCAGAGCTTGCGATTGGTGGTTCCCGAGCGACTGTTGTTGAGCGTTTTCAGACAAACACAACGATAACAAGTCAAGATTTCGGGGTTAGTGTTGCAGATGATGACCGCACAGATCTGCGGACGAGGAGTAGTGTCGAAATTACACCATCGGGCGATTGGAATGCGACTCGGTTGTCTGTACGAGGCATCGAATCTGATTTCGTGTTTGCTGGTAACGTGGTTGCCAATGACCAGTCGTATTTTTTACGCACATCTTCAGATCAAAAGTCCCATCGGTTTGTAACTGATGGAGAGGGTTCTCTCTCCGGATCCGTTGTTGATATCACTCTGGATAATGTTGAGCCTATTATCGAGGGGCAGTCCGTAGTGCACGATGTGTTCTTGAATACAAGCGTTGACAGTCTTCGAATAAGTGCGGAGGGTGACAACTCAGTAGAGACATCGGTCAAACCATCGACCTTCGATATTGCGATTGAAGAAGAAGACGCCATTAATATTGAGGCAGTGGTACGGACTGGGGCGGGATTTAAGCTCGCAGCATCAGGTGAGATTCAATTGACATCGAGTATCGATTCGTTTGGAGACGTGTCGATACAATCTCAGCAAAAGATTTTTGGTGAAGCGGAGATAAGTACAGTCAATGGGACGGTCGCACTTTCTGGCTCCGAGGTGAATGTCACTGGTAACATCCTGGTTCTTAATGCCAATTATGACGAAACAACTACTGACGTAAGGATGACATCCACATCAGGTCCATTGGCTTTTGGAGCGATCTCAGCGACAAATGGTATTACCCTGATTCAAACCAGCCCAGACAATCTCAACTCTGGTGTGCGTTCAGTAGCAACGGTAGTTGGCAACAAACTAGACATTGTTTCAGACGGCAACGTCGATTTGACTACGAATGTCAACGAGGCAGTGATTGTCTCAGGCGGTGCAGTTACGATTAACGAAGAAGATGATGCAGTTTTCAATGTTGTAGCAACCGGACTTACGACGTTAACTGCTCAGGGTGTTGATCCGCTCGGTGAAGATGTCAACGGAAACGGTGTACTCGACAATTCTGAAGATACCAACGGTAACGGTGTCCTCGACGAGGGTACCGCACTTGTAGCCACAGTCCGAGATACCAATGAAGTGATCGTCTCGGCTCCACAAGGGAGTGTCGAAGTTCTCGCTGTGACCTCTGATGTCTTGACCATAGGTAATCTTCAGAGTCTCGTTGGTTTCAATGCTGCCGAAACAAGAGCTGCTGGCAATGTCAGCATTCGATCGACGCAAGGAGATATTGTCGTTCTTGATGCTCCTCAAGCTGGAGTTGGTGTTCTAAGCGCCCGAGCAGCTTCGGATTCGGGCCCGAATGGAAATCTTCCTGGTGTTTTTGCGTACAATCAACCAGGGATAACACCATCAACCATCACGGCTTCAAGCAGCGTCGGCAGCCTCAATAATGAACAAGATATATCAAAGATTTTCCCTGGCTTTGGTGCCAACACCAGGCTGCGAGTAAGAGATATTGTGTTACTTCGCGGGCAGTCAAATCCGCACGAAAACGGTCTTTATCAGATCACAGATCTGGGTAGCCTGCTACGCCCTTGGGTATTAACTCGTACATCAACGACGAGTGTAACGTCTGGTTTGCCCATTAATTCACGTATTGCTGTGCAAGATGGCGATTTTGCTGGGGAGTCGTTCCGTGTGCAAGACTATGCCTCTCTTTTGAATGAGACTCCGCTTCATGTTGCCGCTGGCTATAAACGGTCACCCGATGAGATTTCAGTACGAGCTGTAACAGATGCTACTCTGCTCGGAGAGTTTGACGTTGTGGGGGGGGAGGGCGAAGGCAGCATCACTGGGGTGAGTGTCGAAGATGTTAATTTAAATGGTGTCCTTGACCCCGGTGAGGACCTCGGAAATGGCGTACTCGATACTGAAGATACCAATGGTAACGGGGTCCTTGATACTGAAGATACCAACGGTAACGGTGTGCTTGACCCCGGTGAGGACCTGAACGCAAACGGGGTCCTTGATACTGAAGATGCCAACGGAAACGGGCAGCTTGATACTGAAGATACCAACGGTAACGGGCTCCTTGACCCCGGTGAGGACCTTGGAAATGGCGTACTCGATGCTGCAAGCCAATTGATTGTCTCGGGAGTGAGTGTTGAAGACGGTGATCTGATCTTGGTTCGGTTCGGTGCAGCGTCAGATGTATCTGAAGATACCAATGGCAACGGGGTCCTTGATTCTGAAGACACCAACGGTAACGGTGCGCTTGACCCCGGTGAGGACCTCGGAAATGGCGTACTCGATTCTGAAGACACCAACGGTAACGGGGTTCTTGATACTGAAGACACCAACGGTAACGGTGTGCTTGACCCCGGTGAGGACCTGAACGGCAACGGGGTTCTTGATACTGAAGATACCAATGGTAACGGGGCCCTTGATACTGAAGACACCAACGGTAACGGTGTCCTTGACCCCGGTGAGGACCTCGGAAATGGCGTACTCGATACTGAAGACACCAACGGTAACGGGGTTCTCGACCTCGGTAGTTTGGCGGAATATCCTTCTGCAAGACCGAACGGAATCTATCAAGCCATAATTGATGGCGTCAGCCCTTGGCGGCTGGAACGCTGGATATCACCAGACGGTGGGCCAGTAGATCCAGTAGATGAAGCTGTTGTAGTTGTTGAAGACGGTTTCTATCGAACTTCTGTCACCGGTCAGTCTTTTACCGTGCGGTTCGATGGTTTGGGATTGTCTGATCTTTCTATTAGTGATCCCCGTGCCAATCCCACAGAAAAAGTTCAGCTTCAGCTGGGCTCATATGATCCACGTGATGCTGTTGACTTTGTGGTGAGTACAAATGGCAAAACAAATACCTCGCCAGGCTCTCTCGGCAGAATGTTGAAGCTTGTTCAAGAAAATCAGGCAAGAGATTTTAATGACGAAATTGTTGAGCAGGCAATTCTTTTTGGAAACGTGCTGGGCGGTTTTGATGGGATCACCGGCACTATTGAGTTGCAGCAGGAGCTGCCTGAAATTTCGCGACCATTTGTACTCGATGCAGCGAATCGTTATCCGTTAACAACAGATAGCATCCTTCCAATCGTGATTGATGGATCACGAATTACATCTACACGCGAGGGCACATTTGTTGTTGATGATGAGATTAATGGTTTTGATTACAAAGGGTTAGTTACTGAAGATACCAACGGTAACGGGGTCCTTGATACTGAAGATACCAATGGTAACGGGGTCCTTGATACTGAAGATACCAACGGTAACGGTGTGCTTGACCCCGGTGAGGACGAAAATGCCAACGGGCAGCTTGATACTGAAGATGCCAATGGTAACGGGCTCCTTGATATTGAAGACACCAACGGGAACGGGTTCCTTGACAGTGAAGAAGGTGCAACTGGAGGAACCAGCTTGGGCTTAAGTAATATGTCACCAGAAGATGCGACTCGTTCAGTTCTTCGTGGTCTCCAGATGGGCGGATTCGAGTCTGGGGCTGCGGTGCGACTCGACTCGGTCAGTAACGTGCTGGTTGAGCAAATGACAATCGGTTTGAATGCTCAAGAAAAATCCCAGGCAGTGAAGTATGGCATTGAAGTCACTGGAGATGGAGTCGGGCGGAGCGGTCCAGTCACACTTTTAGATAATAACATTTACTCAGCTTCAATAAGCGGTGGAATCAGTAATCCAATCATTGGGGCAGGGATACTGATCGAGTCAAATTCTGGTGCTTCAATGCCAACAGACTATGTGCAGGTTGTTGGCGGTTCTATTGGTCAACCCATCGGTTCGAATGCTTCAGGTATTGAAGTTCGTACACATGACAAACAGGGTCAATCTCTTGACGGCCTTGCCGGAAATATGATTGGTGCCAACCCGCTTTCAACGATATCAAACCTTAGTGTTACTCAAAATAAGGCAACCGTTGTGCTTGATGCTGAAACATGGAGCACCTATGGCAACGACTTGTATCTGGGCCAGCAAGTATCCAGCAGTGCCTTTCTACCGGGTACAGTGATCGCTTTTATTGAAAAAGGCCGAGCTCTAGAGGATGTCAACAACGACGGTGTCCCTGATGCTGAAGACACCAACGGTAACGGTGTGCTTGACCCCGGTGAAGACATAAATAACAACGGTAAGCTCGATTTCTCGCGATATGTCACGATGTCAGAACGAGCAACCCTTACTAATATCGGAGGTCAAGACATACAGTTTGGTAGTGGCAGAGCTACCAGCGAAGATCTCAATGGCAATGGTGTACTTGACATTGGTGAAGACATTAACAGTAACGGTTTGCTAGATGAAGGCAGTCGCGTCCTAGTATCAAGCAACTTCACAGGCGTAAAAATAGAATCTGGGAAAGTCAGGGTCGTCAATACTGAAGTTAGCAACAACGTCTTGAACGGTGTTGATATCGGTCAAAATAAGGTTCCGGCATCTGCTTCCCCGCTAGAGGTCGTGCTCGGTGACGGACTTAGTAATCCACAATTCCAGAGGCAAGTCAACGCTGCAAGTCAGACTGGTGATAAATATGTCGCTGGCTCCGTAACACTTACTCTCGAAAGTGTCTTGCCGATTTCTCAGGGAATGAGAGTCACTGACAGTGTCGGTGCAATTGCCGGTGGTACAACAGTCGTCGGCGTTGATCCTGTGAATAACCAAATTACGCTTAGCGCAGCGACGGAAGGGGAGTTGGCAGACGGGATTAAGCTGACTTTTGAGGGTCTGAACCCCAAGATTCGCTCTGAGGCGAGCAATGCTATCTTTTCTAATGGCCAGTACGGAATTCGCTTTCTGGAAAGTGTTAGGTTCTTGGAAGAAGACAGCAACAATGATGGGGTTATCAATGATGCAGATATCAGGCCCGTAGTGTTACAGGGTAACTATGTTGGCAAAGAGCATCAGGCAGCGATTGAGCCTGGAAACCTGAGAGCGAACTTCCAGGCAGAGAATGTCAGCGAAGATGATAACGGCAACGGTGTCCTTGATACTGAAGACACCAACGGTAACGGTGTGCTTGACCCCGGTGAGGATCTGAACGGCAACGGTCTACTTGATACTGAAGATACCAACGAAAACGGCACTTTGGATGTGAGCGGTGCGGGCCTGCGGTCCCATGAAAGCTTCAAAGCCTTGTTCGAGAGGCATTACAACTACAGTGCTGAGGCCACACAGTACGACTTTGGTGACCGTAATAATAATGTGAATTCAGAAATCGGTGTGCCTCTGGTTGCAACATTGGCACCATCGAGTCTGACGTGGGAGCCAGGCCGGCAGCTCATTCGACTGAGTTGGGTTGCACCAGAAACCAATTCAAGCACGGGAGCGATTGGTGGCTACCAGATTCATGTTGTAAAGGGTAATCGCCAGTGGTACATCGACTTTCTTTCTGTATCAACTCGATATGACCTTGAAAAACTGACGGATGAAAATGGAACTGAAATAGACTTGATCGATGGTCAAGAGTATCAGGTATCAGTCGCAGCAATACTGGTAGATGCGAATGGCAGTCGGTTATCATCGCCAAATGATTTGAGTGCATTTTCGAGCTTCGTGACGGCGATTCCTGCACAACCTGCTGGCGCTCCTGTTCGAAGGCCAACGACCCGTTTCTAGGTTTTGGATTGACTAAAAAAATCAACAGTTTGCGATGAGATAGGGATAGTGAAATGAAATAATGGTTGTGGGAATTTATAGAAAGACAAATCTACTGCAGCAGTAGTTGCTGTGGGGGCAAGCCAACGAGTCGGTCGAGTAACAGTATTTTAGCGAAAGATGATGAGTCACTTTTGCAGAATGTATTGAGGAAAAACATTATCATGCGAAATTTATTTCGGCACCTTGGGTTGGTAAGAGATATACAAGGTCACCGTCGTAAGCAGCGAAGAATAGCATCTGGTGCCCGGGGTAATGGCATTCACCCTGAGAGGCTTGAGCCGCGGATGCTTCTAGCTGTGGACGTTTTTGCATCGACTCCTCTGGATGGCCGCGAGAACTGGGTTAATGTGATTGTCGACAACGGAGATGACGCGTTTATTCAACATGTTGGTAACAATGATCAAGACATGATGGTTGCGAATAATTCATCGTTCGTCGGTGCAGAAGAGGTTCCAAATTTTCTTTCAACCTACGACAGTCTCAATATCTTTGAGGGGCGAAATCTCGTCAGAACCAATCTTCAGCGACAAAACGCACCATATCAAAATCAATTCAGCCAAGACACATTCACGTTCTATCTCCCTCGAGAAGCAATTGATCTAGACAGCGAAACTTCAGGTGTACTGCGAGTTGGTGAGACGCAATACGCTTTCTCAAATGGGACTGATGGCGGTATTGAGTTTGATTCTCCCAATCTCATTGCAGGCGGACCAATTGTAGCTACTGTTATTACTGACTACGACGAGGGGCTCCGACTTAATGACGAGGAAGCAATTACACGTCTTGATCTTCGCCATCCTGCGTTTCGTGGTCTCCAAGCTGGTGTAGACGTTCGTATCGAGCAAATATCTGGGACCATGCCTCAATCGGGCGGCACGTTCACTGACTTTAATCTGCTTGCATCTTCAGTCGACGCAGTCCAAAGAATTCAGGCATTCGAACAAAGTGAGTGGGAAGCTGGTCAATACCTACCTGGAAGTCTACGAGGATCGTTGACAATTGACTTCCTCAATGTGTCACAGATTGTGCCCTTCCAAGTCGATACTACCGACATATCGACCGATGATTCAAACCTCGGTCGGACCCTGATAAATCTCAGTTTTGAAGATATTTTCGCTCCAGGAATTGAACGAAATCTGGACCAGCGATTTGAGGTCCTGGGTACTTCTATAGGTGGCACTTTGGCCATTGAAACCGCTTCGCTTAGTCTGCAGGGCACTTTTGACTCTATCAGCGGTGAGCTTCGATTTGTAACGGAACTTTTGAGAGATGAAACTTCAGATCTTGGGTCTGGGGTGCCAATGGGCGTTGCGTTAACGGTAAACAGCCTTGAAGCGGGCCTTTATACTCCCGCTGCTATTCGTGTTCCGTCAAATGCAACAATTTTTCCTGGACTGACGCACACAAATGGGCTTCAGATTAATCTTCCAACACCTGGCGGTCGGATTCGAATAGACAGTCCTGTTATTACAACGGGCACCCAATTCGGTCAGGGTGACGTGTTACTTGCCAGTTCTGAAATTTTGATCAATGCGCCGGTTTTGGCTGCAGAAACGTTTGAAGTGCCCAGTCCAGGCAATTCATATCTCGACACGACCTCAGAGAGGTTTGTAGTGAATGCACCAGTTTCATCTGATGCATTTACCATACAACTTGCAGACGCTACTGAAACAGCAGAGATTCCACGCAGCCAATTGATCGTAACGCAATCAGGTTCATTGAGTAATACAGCGAATCTTCTAGATGGCCCGCCTGCAAATCTAACTGAAGCAACGAGTGCATTCATCGAAGTCAAGGACGGAGATATTTATATTGAAGGGACGGTGTCTGCAGGCAGTCAAAGCTATGTCATGTCTTCTTCAATCGGTTCTGAGGCGGAGGCTCCGTACATTTTGACCACTCGTTCGCGTTTAACAGACGTTGATGTGGGGCTTCTTAGCGGAGATACGTTGTCACTCACGCTCGGAAACGACACCCTTGGGGAGAACTATCTCTCGATTGCTACGTCAGAAGTTTTTCTTTCGACAGATGTGACCCGTCTACGTACACAGTCATCATCGCGGTTAGGCGACCCTCTTGAGGAAATGTTTCCTTATGTAATGACAATCAATGAAGCCAATGATCTTGTCATTGATGCAGTTGCAGGCTCCTCTGAAACACTTTCAGTCACAGCTGGAGGGAGTCTTAGTCTTTTGGGATCAATTCGATCGCAAGCGGATGTCGTGCTGGAAAGTGTTGCAGACTTTCAGGTGAGTGCACCAATAACAACAAGTTTTGGTTCAGTTACGATGCGTGGGCCAAGTGTTGTTGTTGACAGTGCTGTACGAGTGCTTGATGCGATACAGGATGAGCGACTTATTGATATTTTAATTGAGGCGACCGATCCAACCGGTGGTATGGTACTCAATGATGCGATTTCCGGGCTAAACCGTATTCAGTTGAATTCTGCGGGTGGTGTGACTGGCGATGCTCGTGTGCGAGCAGATGTTGTCGATGTGAATGCCCAGGGGGATGTTTCATTTTTTACGGCGGCTAATCTGGTTACGGTAGACGCTGCAGGCACAGTTCGAGTTGAAGATGAGAGTGCCGTAGCATTCGAGGTGCGTGAGAGTAACGATGTCACACTTGTGTCGATGGGAGCAGACAGGCTCGTTGATCATGACAATGACGCCAGCACGCCAGACAGACTAAGCCCAGCATTGTATGCAGATGTTTTCGATACAACAGAAATTGTCGCTTCTGCCCCGAACGGTAGTGTGGATGTTCTGCATCATGGTTCCCAGCAAATCCTGATTGGTGACTTGGCAGATATCAATGCAGGTGTTGAAGTCACTCCGGGTAGTACTTCTATGCTTGCTGCAGGGTCAGCTATCATTCGATCAACACTTTCACCAAGTATGACTGTGCGAGATTTTCCTGCTGCACTCAGTAGCGCAAAGCAAGTTCGGATTGCCACGACAAAACCGTTGCCTGCAGGCGCGTCCTATACTCCTGGAGCGGGTGAACCCGGTACATACGCAACAATATTGCGGTTCAATTTGGCATATGACAACGAAGACCTACCGGACCCCGTTACCGGTGAACGAAATGGAGTGATCGACCCGATTGAAATAGATCTTGGGAACGGTGTCCTTGACCCCGGTGAGGATCTGAATGGCAACGGCAAGCTTGATACTGAAGACAACCTTATCGGCAACGGTGTCCTTGATATTGAAGATACCAATGGCAACGGTGTCCTTGATACTGAAGACACCAACGGTAATGGTGTGCTTGACCCCGGTGAGGATCTGAACGAGAACGGTGTTCTTGATACTGAGGATCTGAATGGCAACGGCGAGCTTGATATTGAGGATGCCAACGGTAATGGGGTTCTTGATACCGAAGACAAACCCGATGGAGTGAGGCGGCCAAGCGAGGATCTGGACGGCGACCGTGAGCTTGATCAGGAAGACACCAACGGTAACGGTGAGCTTGACCCCGGTGAGGATAAGAACGGCAACGGTTTCCTTGATATGGAAGATACCAACGGCAATGGTATCTTGGATTTATCCGATGACAGGAATGGGAATGGGGTGTTTGACCCCAGTGAAGATCGTGGTAACGGTGTCCTTGATACTGAAGACACCAACGGTAACGGTGTGCTTGACCCCGGTGAGGATCTGAATAACAACGGCTTCCTTGATACTGAAGATACCAACGGCGACGGGGAACTCACTCGTGAACCGGGAAGAATTGACGAAGACCTCGGGAATGGCGTGTTGGACGATCGTGGCAAACGGCTACCTGTTTTTGACAACATCTATGCGAATCGAATGCGGATCGGTGACAGGATCCTCGTGAAAAATGGTCAATACGAAAATGAAGAAGATGAGATATGGGGACGGACTCAGAATGTTGATAACACGGTAAATGGAATTTATGTTGTTCTCGGAATTAACTACATAAGTTCAGACAAAGTTGAATTTACGTTGGCAAGGTCAACAGCTTCTGATGAGACTTCGGAGCTTAAAGACCGTCATTATGTAACCGTTACCGGTGTTGCTGATCCGAATAATCTAGCGGCGGATGCGAATACACTTGCAGGAAAAAGTTTTGCGAGCGGCTCCTTCGAAAATGTAAGTCCTTTTGACTACAATATTCCTTCGGAGCAGCTTAGTGTAGGTGGGACACCAGCGACGCCACTCGAAGTGAATCGTGTGCCTAGTCGGCCGGGCTATGTTGTCGCAAGAGCCGCGACGTCTCAGGAGATCTTAGTTGAGGCAGCGTTTAGTGAAGCTACTAGCCCGGAAACAGATGATGCAAGTCCCTATATTGATACGATCACTGCGAGGAGCAACGGTTTTATCGATCAGAGCGCCAGCCTGTTTAATGGGGTGCCACTTGAGAAAAATGATATCGTGCTCGTTAGAGAGCCAGTGGCAGAAGCTATCAGCGGCGAAGAAGTAGGTGCTCCAACGGATAGTGCAATTGGATTGTATTCAGTAAAAGATGTTGGTTCAGCATCATCAAGATGGAGTTTAGAACGGTATCAAGGAATCGATGAAGATGGTGACGGGACGATTGATCAGGTGGTGGAAGGTGTCGTTGCAGTTGCCGAGGGAAGTTTGCGGACAGCTCTTACTGGACAAATGTTTGAGTTGTCTTACAGATCTCTGCATGAATTTGGTCTGCCGTACGTTGGTCTTACGGATTACAAGGAGACGCTCTCCGGTGCCTTGCAGCCCGAAAACCCTGCGGCGTATGTCGTAGGCGACATACAGGAATACGATTCGGAGTCTCAGTTCCGCACAGATATCGGGACAAGTAATCCTAACGGTACGGTGAACTTTGAGGTGAGTACAGAAGGTGGTACGAACACATCCCCCGGTTCACTAGGAAGAATGCTTGATGTTTTACAAAGCAACAGTGCCTATATCGCTCGAACCGGTGACCGCCAGCCGTACACCACCACATTTAATGATAGCGTGACAAATATTGTCCTTGAGCAACAGTTGCCCGTGATCTCGACCCCTGTATCACTTAAGGCAACAAGTCTGATTTCGATCGATGGGAGTGAGATTACACAAACTCGAGATGGTGCGATTGTTCCAACAGGAACAATAACTGCCGCTATAGGCCCCGTTCGTCCCAGTCAGGAGCGTATTACTCGTCGTCTCGTTCGGAGTTCGTCAGTGAGCGGCGCGTTTTTAAATGGCATTGAATTAACGCCTTCTGCACAGGGTTCTGTGATCAGCAATTTACAAATTGGTGGTTTTAATACGGGGGCTGCAATTTTTGTCGGTGGTGCGAAAAATGTACTAATCGATAACGTTGTCCTTGGACGAGATCTTAATGGTCCATTACCAAATCGGTATGGCGTTTTGGTTGAAAATGTCATGGCGGATGGCCCAGGGTCTGGCTCAAGTACAGACTTTACAACGATTTCTAACTCACAGATTTACTCAAGTTCGGATTCTGGGATTCTTCTGGGCTCAAATGCCAACAACGTCCGGATTGTTGATGGAAATATAATCGGAACAATCAACGAAGGGAATGCCGTTGGTGTAAAGTTTGATTCGGTAGGAGGTAGGAATATTCTTGGTGCTGCACTGATAGGCGACCCCGTTGTCGGTGTTCAGGCAGTTGCTCGATCAACAAAACTACTTCTCCCAGTTCTGATGGTTGACGGAAAACCAACGATCAATACAGATGACCTTTTTCTTGGCCAAACCTTGACATCATCCGATGGTGCAACTATCGCATCTGGTACGGTGATTACAGCAATTGAAGAACGGTTTCAAGATGACGATTTAGTTGGAATAGAAATCACGCTGTCCCAAGAGCTTACGAATACTGCAAATATCAGTGTCTCGCTGGATCCACCAGTTGCACGTAATGCTATTCAATATAACAGCGATGGTGTCGTGCTTGAGACAGGATCAAGTCGCATTGTGATGACGGACGTTACTCGATCTGTCTTTGACGGGATTGTTATCAATGGTGTTGGAACGTCGAAGGTAACACCAACAGGACAACATCAGATTGGTGGTGTTGAATACGCGGGTGTTACTGGCGAAAACATCCAGAACCTCTATAACAACGCAATACATTCTAATGGGTTAGCTGGCATTGCTTTCAAAGATGCATTTTTTAAATTATTGGCAATTGATGAACCTGGTAAATTGGAAATGGTTAATGCCATCAAGATACAGGGCAACTACCTTGGTACAGATACGAATCAATCAAGCGGTCTAACAAACGGTAGGGATGGGGCAAGCAATATAGTTCTTCAACCGGCTTTCGATGAGTTCAACATGGATACGCATGAGGAAATTAGAAAGCGGCTTCTGGTTGACGCAACACCGAATGATAGTGACCCACGAGATGGTAATCTTTACTACACGGCTCGATATCGTGCAGAAGATAACCTAGGTTCCGACCCAGACCTCATAAGCAGAGAAAAACTGGATAATGAGGGGAATTACCATGTTTCTGGTGACCCAATTAGTGGTCCCGGAAATCCTTCCGATCCGTCAGACCCAGAAGATCCACGTGGTCCAAGTGCTCCTCCAACAATCCGATAAGTAGAAGTGCAGGCAGCAACGCACAGATCAATCAGCGATTGTTATGGGATTGTCACAGTCACGCCGGCAGATGATCTGATATTGCTGCCTGGCGGGTCAGTGTCTGATCCTGGATTACCATCGATAAGGAAGGAGTCTGTGATGGTGAACGTGCCTGAGTTACCCAATTCAACGGCAACGGTACTTCCTGTGTCCGGGTTTGGTACAGTAGCGGCGAGGTTTGAGCTTACTGATGTCAAGGTTATATCGAGAGTTGTGGCGGTAACATCTATCACAGGTGAAACGGTCGAAGTACTCGTAAGTGAGCTTGCTCCGCTGATTGTGATGGAGTTTGCACTATTCGCTAAGAATGTTGTTCCGTTCTGTGCGGTAGTAGCACTCAAATTGAGGAAGTCGATATTGCCCGTGTAGGTGGGGGCACCATCACCAAGCCCAATACCAGCGATAACTCCAGTGCCATCAAGATTTATGGTTGTGTTGTCAAATGTCGCATCTGCTGAACTGTTTTCGAGAAGAATACCGTAGTCACTGGGACCCTCTATGGTGGTGTTGGCAAAAGCAAGCGTTGCAGTTGTGTTATCAACGTGGATGCCGAATTGACCTGTTCCAGTCAAATTCAGCCCACTCATTGTAATGGTTCCGCCGACGGCATTATCAATGAAAATGCCATCAGCTGAATCATTCAGTGGTGTCAAACCAGGTCCAGAGATATCAATAACAGCATCAGTGATCGGAGCACCGGCTGGTGTTCCTCGGATTTCAGCTAGGAAGTTATTGCCGCCAGAAGGCGGCGTGTTCTCGACTGTGCCAAAGAAGTTGAACGTAGGACTGCCACCTTGAATTGATATGGCTGCGTCGCCATCGCTTTTCATGAGGCCAAAGGCGTAGGTAGATGTTGGCGTCGTGCGAATATTCGTTGTTGCATCGTCATCGAATAAAAAGATGGCGGTATTATCACTTTCAGCCAGTGTTACGTTTGCCATGTTAATTCGAGTCCCTGATGCATTTTGGACTAGTGAGATGCCCTGTCCAGCGACATCTTGAATCTGGTTTTCTACAGTGGCACCACTTGGTGTACTAGTCGCTGCGAGATTCACTTCACCACCGGTTTTACCGGTGATTGTAACGAGCAGAGTTGCTACGTTTCCATTATTGTTGCGGTTGTTGGTGATACTGCCAGAGTAGTCGATGTTAACGTCGCCACCACTGCCAGGGATTGCTTGCAGTGGGGTCACTGGCACCTGTGGCGGGCCAAGCGAGGACAACTGTTGTAGCCCAACTTCAAATCCATCGGCGGTCATAAGATCGATAGCGGTGTCAGAAAACTCAATTCCACCAGTTGGGTTAGTGTTTGGAACTGAAGCCAATTCGGACTGCCTTTCGGCTGCGATTACAACACCGGTCTGAGAATTGCTTGTGCCATTACCAGAGATTGAGACATTTCGAACGGCTGATCCGCCGGTGTTCGCAATTGGGGTACCGAATGGATTGTTCGTTGTGCCGACCAACTGTGGGATTGGTAAGCCTGCACTCGTTGGTTCTCGAGTCAAGTTGCCTGACCCACTGATGCCCGTGCCGGAGCCGATGACCGAAAGATTGGCAATGGTTACGCCACCAACATTTGTTGGCACTGGGGCCGCCGGATTAGGAGAGGCAATGGTGATATTCGATTGACCGGGTGTGCTGAGAACCGGGTTGCCTGAAGTGAGTGCACCAATTGTAAGTAACGTTTCGCCATTGAACGGTTGCGTCGCGATGGTGAGTGGACCTCCACTACCAACCAGAAACTGGCTGTCAGCAGTAAAAGTAAATGGGTCTGTGTACGCCGTAAATGTGGAGGTTGCATTCCCCTGGTGGACGTACGTGATATTCCAAGGATCGTTATTTCGGCCCCCTGTTAGCCCTGCGTTTTGGGCTTCTGCGAGTGTCCGGAATGGAGCCTCAGCAGTACCGTTGCCATTAGGTGCGGCTTGGTTATCAACATGGATAACGTGCCATAGCTGATTGTTGTTTTGCGGGTTGAGTGCAGCGATAGGATTCTCAACTGCACGTACAATGTGTTCGTTTCGGAACATGGGTTGTTCCATTTGGTCTGGCACATTTCGGCGTCGACTTCCACCCATCCTGTACGTGAGGCGAGCGAAACCGGTCGAGTTGAAGAAGGAGTCATTGTTGTACTGGAGCGAAAAGTCCCAGTTGTTTGCAAACGTCATATCAAGCCGTGTGTAGACACCGCCAAACCAGGGGACGAGATCTCCACCATGATTTTCACCACCCACTTTTGTGTAACGAGTATTTCCAAACGCGTATCCACCGACATTTATCATTCCGGCCCAATCGGCAAGGCCAGGTAGATATGCACCAAGTTCAAGGTCTGCACCACCAAGTGCAGCGCTGAGGCCGTTCTGTGGCAGAATGCTATTCTGGTAAAAAACACCACCGCCTGTTGCATTCGTTACTAATTGATTACCGGTTTGACCGACCGGTATGTAGCCATTTGTCCTGAAATTACCCCAGTCTGTGAGGAATTCCCCCGAGATACCGACTTGCTGGAATACGTGCCCATACGGACCAAAGATTGCTCCTGGTTCATCAGCTCCGGCAATTGGATACTGGTAGAGATCACCGTCATAATCCCAGAAAACACCAAAACCAAGAAGAGCCCCGCTGTTAAGCAACTGCTTGCGGACCGCACCCACATTTGAAAAGAAGCCACTGTTTACAGAAAGATGCCCTCGAACGTCCGCATTCCAGATGCCGCCAAAGTCATCTTCAAGTGTTGGAATGAATCCCCCGAGCGTCATGTAGCTACCAACGTAGCCAAGCCCACGGTCAGCACCATTGATGCCATAGTACATGTAGCCTGGGCCGTTCAGATTAATATTCGCAAGCCGCCCGGTTGCTCGCCCAACAACACCATCAGCAGATTGTGGTACTTGGCCACAAGCAGCCAAGTGTAGCATGAAAGTCATGGCCATCGTACTTAGTACGATGCTGATTCGGCTCATCATGTTGACTTTGATGGTGTGCATTGAAGGAATTTAAAAAGGCTGCCTGGTAATTAAGTTCAGTAGGATTTGGTTACTGTGGAGGTACGAGTATGTTAATGGTTGGAAGGTAATCGACAGATGTTGTCGTTGACTCAGGATCTGGAGCAGTCGGTGATTCAGTTACTGTTGCCCCGTTGTTGAGTGCTTGAAGGGCTGGCCTGCTTATTGCAGCGACCGCTATACCCTGTGGTACACCATTGCCTGTGATCAGGCCGCCAGTGACGGCAGGAGGTAGCGGCGGACTGGTTGCTGTGGCTGCGAGGCCAGCGACACCATTGATAGTGGTCAGGCTAATTGGGTTTGAAGCACTTACGTTATTCTGCACAAGGTTTGCACGGACAATACCTTGGGTGGATATAGTACTTCCTGTTCCACCTGGCGTAATTTCACCCTGAAGAACAATGCCATTTGTTGCAGTTGCTATCGTGTTGTCACGGGCTGTGAGGTAGTTAAACCTTCCAGTAGGAGTCGTAGCGGTGAAAGAAAGCGTATTATTGGCACTTGCTTGAATGCCAGTCACGGTTGTGCCAATAAAGTTACTGTCTTCGACGAGAACGGTTGAGCCGTCAATAGAGTTAATTCCAAAGTCACCAGTGCTTGCAAACGTTGTGTTATTCACCCGTAAGTTACTGTCAGTAACTTGTATGGCAGTATCACCAATGTTGCTAAAGGATGAGCCTTGCACATTAATAGATGCTCCAGTACCTGCATCAGCATTGCCTACTCCGCTGCCTAATATCCCGATTTGCCCTATGGAAACCATAGAAGATCCTATGAATAAGACATCACCACCGACTGTCTGACCGATTGTTCGGATGCCATTGTCACCAATTGATGAAAGAGAAACATTGGTCAGCATCGCGGATCCATCAAGTGTTATGCCCGGTGCAGCTGGAGCCAAGATGATGCCATCGTTCGTAATACCCCGTATGCTCCCACCATTCATCTCAAGTCGTGCATTACCAGTTAATTCAATGCCATCTATTACCGTACTAATGGCTGTGTTGGTGGTGGTTACCCCGGTAGTGCCTTGCATAAATATTCCGCGTTGCGAAACGCCACCACCTGAAAGAGATCCGTTAATGACAGACTCATTGAGATTGATTGAACCAGTTGATCCTGATGTTGCCAGAATGCCATTTGTTCTACTGCCTGCGATCTGACTGCTGTTGAGTGATATCGATCCGTTTCCATCTAGTATGATGCCCGAACTCCCTGAATTGGTGATGGTGGAAGAAGTCATTTCAAGAAGTGGGGCGGGCAAGAAGTTGGGGGGAGGGGTTGGGTTCGAGGTGTTCCCAACAATTATGCCATCACCTAGGGTATCGGAAATAGCTACAGAGGTTGCTCGAATAGTGCCAGCATTTGTCTCAATAGCAGTGCCAGAAATATTAGAGAATGTCGCGTTCGTGAGAGTAATTTCACCCTGTCCATTATTCAGGAGTCCTGTGCCGCTCTGGTCGCTAAATGCAATGTCATCTGACATGTCATAATTCGCACCGCCTCCAATTTCGATGCCGATAATCCCTGCATTGATTGTGAGATCGTTGAATGTATTTGTGCCTGTGGCAGACTGCCCATTAATTCCAATATTCGAGGCTCTGATGTCAAAACCAGAGACGGTCTCATTGAAACGATTGCTGGCAATAAAGATGCCGGTGTCATTCGCTTGCGGTGAGATAATTGGGTAAAGAGACGGGTTAACGGATGTTGAGATGAGAATATTACCGCATTCGAGTGTTGGTACTGTTTGTGCTGATCCATCACCAATCAGAAGTTGATTAGACTCCCGGAAGCTAAACATGTTCGGGGCCCTGGCCGGAAAAGGGGTGTTTGAATACGGTATTGTTGATGAATGGACAAGAATGATGTCATATTGATTCGTTGCGATGTCTTCGGCACTCGGCTGAACACCTGTTCCACCAAGTGAAGCGACTGGATTGGTAATCGAACCATTACCCGTTGCTGGTGAAGTAGTGTTGTTATCAACATGAATGACCCGCCACGGCTGTCCAGTAATCGGGTTTGTGGCAACAACCGCATTTTGATGAGCACGAACGATATGCTCATTTCGCATCATTGGCTGTTCCATCTGGTCGGGCACATTTCGTCTACGGCTACCACCAAGACGATACGTCAGTCTGGCAAAACCTGTTGAATCAAAGAACGAATCATTGTTGTATTGCAGTGAGAAGTCCCAGTTATGGGCAAATGTCATGTCGATACGGGTGTATACACCACCAAACCATGGAACAAGATCGTTGCCATTATCGAGTTGGTATCGTGTATTGCCATACGTATACCCACCGACGTTAATCATCCCTGCCCAATCAGAGAGTCCAGGAAGATAGGCACCAAGCTCGAAGTCCGCCCCACCTAAGGCAGCGTTAATCCCTTGCATGCAAAGCAGATTTGTCGAGACGTACTTGCCCGTGCTCTGGCCTGTGCTTCCAACAGGGATGTACCCATTTGAACGAATGTTGCCCCAGTCAGTCAGCAGTTCTCCAGAAACGCCAACTTGGTTGTAGGAATAGCCGCCTGCGAACGTGATAGGATCAAACCCAGGTTCACCTACAATTTGATCAGCGAATTGGTTTTGGTCACCGTCATAATCCCAGAAAAGACCAAATCCTAGTAACGACCCACTGTTGAGTAGTTGTTTACGAACAGCACCGATGTTGGCGAAAAATCCACCAAAATTTGAAAGATGTCCACGAGTATCAGCAGCCCAGAGGCCACCGTAGTCATCTTCTAAGGCAGGAAAGTATCCCCCAAGAGTCATGTAGCTTCCACGGTAACCCAGTCCTCGATCAGCACCGTTTACCCCATAGTACAAACGGCCGGCTCCACCTGCATTGAGATTTCCAATGCCTTGAACAGCGCGGTTTGCGAGGCCATCAGAACTTTGCATTGGTGTCTGTCCTACCTGAGCCATCACAAAGGCAGGGGTGAACACGAGCAACGCAAGAGTCCACAACGCACAATAGTTGCTTCGATGAATGAGAGAAAAACGCTCCCGGTAGCCACGAATACATCGAGGCGGCCATGCCGTCTGTCTGCTTTGCTTGTTACGAGCGATATTCATCGTGGCTGTATGGAAAAGGAATCAAAGGTCTACAAATTCTGCCGTCAAAGTCTTCGTTCCTCGAAAACTTCCTTTGGTTGATCGTCTCGCTACGACCCGTACCATGAGAATTTCCGGTAAAAGGTTCGGAATCAGAAAAACGGACTGATTCTTCCCAGACTGCCTGATTAGCGTAGATGAAAAATGAAAGGCAAGAAATGAGCAAAAAAAGCAGAATGAAATCCTTGCTCCGTTCACTCTTTTTCTGAGACGGCTTAACTCGCCTAGTGCCTCATCAGCCTGAAGTCTCCCAAGCCTCCTCAGGGGCCCAAGGTATTAAGCATCGACAATACGAAATCGACTCACGGTGTTTGTCATGCCGTCAATGGCCTCTTCCATATGAGCAGATGCCTTCCGGAATTCGGCAAGGGTTTCCGTGGCGGCCTTCGAATTATCAGAAAGAGAGACTAGGTTTTCGGCGATTTGGGTAGCACCGGAGGTTTGGGCTTGCATGCCCTCGTTGACCTGATCAAAGCGTTGATTCAAGCCCTGCACTTTATCAATAACAGTAGAGAATTGCTCGCTGATACTACTGACTTTTTGAACGCCCGTTTTGACCTCCGCTGAAAAACGGTCCATCTGCATGACACCGGCGGCGACAGCCTGTTGCATCTGTTCAACGAGTCGCTCAATATCAAGTGTGGCGACTGCAGTCTGGTCGGCAAGCCGGCGAATCTCGCGAGCTACCACCAAAAAGCCGTGTCCGTACTCACCAGCTTTTTCAGCTTCAATGGCAGCGTTGATAGAGAGTAGGTTTGTTTGGTCAGCCACCTTCGTAATTGTCGTAATAACAACATTGATGTCTTCTGCTCGCTGCCGGATAAGGGAAAGTCGTTCTGAGAATTCGCCAGTTGCTGTTTCCAGATGCGACATTGTCTGACCAACCCCTGTAAGATCTTCACGGCCTGCTGATGCTACTTCAGCAGTGTCAGTAGCGACATTGGCGACGTCAGCCATGGTCTCACCAAGTTCTTTACCGGTTACTGAGATTTCCCGGCTGGCAACAGCGGCCTCCCCCGTGCTTTTTTCAAATGCCTGAACAACAGACTCTTGCTGGCTCGATGCAGTTGAAAGCTGTTTGGCGGTGGACGTTAATTCAACGCCCGATCGCTTTACCTGAGAAACAATCTTATGAAGACTGCCGGTCATTGCGCCAATATCGTGAAGCAATTGACCAGCTTCGTCGGTACTTGAAGTTGCAGTCTTTTCGAGAACCGCACCAGTAAGGTCTCCTTCAGCAACACGTTGGGCTGCTTTTGCAGACTGCTCAATACGTCGCGTCAGGCTGGCAGTCAACCAGTAAATGAGGCCAAGAATTGTTGAAAAGCCGATGATAGCCACTGCAAGAGTGAAAAGCAGGGGGCCACTGATCTTTGCGATGACATCTTTTCTCGGCAGTTGCATGACGACGGTCCATGAGCCAGTCGGGACTTCTTTCGCAAAGTAGAAACATGTTTCTTTTGACAGAGGATCCGTGGCAGATAAGAGATCGGTTGTTATAGCTGGGCCAGTGCTTCCGTCATGGAATTTTTTCAAGATGGTCGCGTATTCAGTAGCACCAATTTTTTTTGTTTTCATATCGACGCCATCAACAGTGGAGGCGATTACCGAGCCCAGACGGCTGACCAGTATGATGTCAATGTTCCAGCCAGCTTCCTTCTTCCGAGTTTTGATGGCTTCGAGGTCTTCTGTCAGTTGGTCGAGTGCACGGTCGACGCCGGCAACACCAGCAAATTTGCCATCGATCATGATGGGGAATGTCTGCTCGACCATGAACTTGCCCTCATAGTCGTAGGGCTCCGTCACCATTGCTTTGTTTGTCTCTGCTGGATTTTCAGCCCGCTTTTTGCAGCCTTCGTAATAGAGTTTTTCGAGACCAACAAGAGGTTCGAGGCTTATCTTGGTGTCATCGGAGAGTTCACGAAAGTAATACGGAAGAAACCTTCCATTCTTGCCAAGTGCCTCTTTGGGTAGTGAATCGATAGTTTCTGCGTCTTTGCCATCAGCATCTGGTTCATATCCGAAATAGGCTGCCGTAAATTGTGGGTTTGCTTCAAGAACTGATTTGGCAAGTGCCATTGAGTCTTCGCGCTCGCCAAAGAGCCCATGTTCCGCTGCCATTGCCATCGTACGAGAGGCAGTGACTGCCTGGAGTGTGCCACGATCAATCTCTGTGGCAATAACAGCGGTACGCTCACGAAGAATTTCTTCAGCAAGTTCCAAGAGAGCATTTTCAACACTCTCTGAGTTCGTGATATGGATCACTGTGAAGATTATTGCTGCAGGCAGAATGCCGAGTAGCAACATGCGATGTCGAATGCCAAGATTTGGTATTTTCATGATGTGAATCTGACAGGCCTGGAAGCAGCAGGTGAGGAATGCAGCGAGAAAACCGGAACAACAAGATATCTATAGAATAGGCTACCTTGTAAAACTGTTCCGGTCAGGAAGAAAAAGTAGGCAGTTCATCAATTTGCTGATCCCTACAATCGTTAGAGCCAGTTTTTGCGGTCTGGGGCAGCTCCTGTCAGCCAAAGTATTTGAAAACCTCTGAGGAGCGGATGGCCTGGGCACCGAAATGAAACTCATGAACACTGAACAACACAAAGGCACAGCGGCTGATTGGCGTTTCCAGGATTACACGGCAATTCTCTTTGATTGTGATGGCACCCTTGCTGATACGATGCCTGCCCACTATCGAGCATGGCTTCATGTGACGCGGCATCACGGTATTGTTTTTGACGAAGACCGTTTCTATGCACTCGGTGGTCGGCCAACGCGAGACATTCTTGCAACACTCGCGACCGAGGCATCGATTGAAATTGATCTTGATGAAGCGTCAGAAATGAAGGAGTCTGCTTTTCTTGAACAGGTGAAGCATGTCAAGGCAATTGACCCGGTGATTGCGGCAGTTCGTCGTGCTCACGGGCATGTGCCCGTGGCAGTTGTTACAGGTGGGTACCATGATGTATGTGAAAAGATCCTTCACCAGATTGGGATTCGTGAGTTTTTTGATTGTATTGTCGCCAGCGAAGATACAAGTCGTCATAAGCCAAACCCGGAGCCGTTTCTTGAAGCAGCTCGCCGCCTTGGTGTTGCCCCAGAAGGATGCCTCGTGTGGGAAGATAGCGACCTTGGTATCGAAGCAGCTCGTCGAGCAGGAATGAGTTGGATTGATGTACGATCGTTTCATCAGCCACAACGACTAACGGAACGAAACCCTCAGGCTGATACTGGAGCTGTACAGTGACACCAAATCATGATGAAAAAAAATCACTGCCATTTGGTGAGTCTGTTACTGCACAGGATGTTCTCGATGCAGCGGACCGCATTGCCGATGGCATCTACCGATCTCCGTGCCCACCGAGTATTCCGCTTTCGGAACTCACAGGCTGCGACGTTTTTTGCAAACTGGACCTGCTCCAGCGAACGGGGTCATTTAAGGAGCGAGGTGCACGAAATGCTCTTTTGCTTCTTCATGAATCCCAAAAAAGACGAGGTGTCGTTGCAGCTTCAGCAGGAAACCATGCCCTTGGGTTAGCCTATCATGGCAAGTTACTGCAGATTCCGGTGACTGTCGTGATGCCGCGTTTTGCACCTTTGGTGAAGGTTGCAACCTGTCGGCGGCTGGGTGCGAACGTGCTGCTCGACGGGGAGACTTTTGAGGAGGCCAGGCAACGGGCAACCGACATTGCATCTGGTGATGGTCTACGATTGATCCATGGGTTTGATGATGCAGAGATCATTGCAGGGCAGGGTACTGCGGCAGTTGAAATCCTGGACGATGTTCCCGACGCAGATGCCATCGTTGTTCCAACGGGCGGTGCAGGCCTTCTGGCTGGTGTTGCTGTTGCGGCAAAGGCCCGTCGGCCAGATATTCAAATCATCGCTGTTGAGGCGGCTGCAGCGGCGAGTTTTACTGCGTCACTTGCAGCAGGAAAACCTGTGGATGCGCCTGTTCGGCCAACACTTGCTGATGGTCTTGCGGTTGGCAGAGTAGGGGACCGAGCCTTCGCCTTGGCGGCTCCACGTGTGGATCGTGTGCAGACAGTCGATGAACGAGAACTTTCTCTGGCAGTCCTACGCTTGCTTGAGCTTGAAAAAACATCATGTGAGGGAGCGGGTGCGGCAGCATTGGCTGCACTAATGGGAGAAGCAGGGCAGGAGTTTAAGGGTCGTAAAGTGGTCCTGCTGCTATGCGGTGGGAATATCGACCCCACAGTTCTTCACCGAGTGATTGATCACGGCCTTGCTGTTGATGGCAGGTTATGGCGGTTTACAGCGACTGTCAGTGATCGACCGGGAGGCATAGCAAAACTGACTCAGGTCATTGCTGATGCCGGAGCAAGTGTTCTGGAAATCAATCATGATCGAGCATTCTCTGGTCCGGAAGTATTTTCCACAACAGTCGAAGTCACTGTGGAAACAGCCGACCAAGACCATATACAAGCCCTTCGTGAGCAACTTCGTGAAGCTGATTTTGGAATAACTTCTGCCACAGGCTCTCGTTGATGTTTGGCTTTGCCGATCGTGTCAACTTTGACGGCA
>WLWE01000760.1_pt1 | contig 26824 bp, 15 predicted proteins | sample 6718301 | NCBI WGS metagenome assembly WLWE01 (sample SAMN12718691, study PRJNA515312) | sponge metagenome | isolation source: marine sponge | host: Mycale hentscheli | place: New Zealand: South Island, Marlborough, Capsize Point | collected 2003-05-01 | reverse complement strand
GCAGGTGGAGCTTGTGAAATCGTATAGTTATGAATATAAACGCATCAAACGATTGGGTACAACAATTATATGTGAGGGAGTTTGGAAACAAACTCCTTCCTTCTGATTACTACTATGATGATGGTAATATGGTTATGACAGAATCATATCATAAAAGAAGAGGTAGGTGTTGTGGTAATGGTTGTTTACATTGTCCATATAACCCACCACATGAAAGAGGTAGTGAAGAAATTAGAAAGTCATCGTAAGGTGACTTTTTTTTGTTTTAGAATTTAAAATCTTTTGAGTATAAATATTTAATCATTTCTTCATCCTTTTCGGTAAAGTTTTCCAAAACCATTATGGAATTACCTTCGTTATGGTGATGTTTAAAACCTAACATATGAAACATTTCGTGTCTGATAACATAGTCAAAAGAGTCGTATACTTTATTCATATAAGTATCAATTTGTATTTCACAACCTATTATAGTATGTTCATTATACCTATCTATTTTATTGTAAGTATTTCCAATATTGTCAGTCTCATCAGAAAAAGAATAAATTTCTTTCATCTCTTCATCAGTAAGAAAATATATTATAGTATTTGATGAATCTCTGTTGTCAACAATATTAATAGAAATGGTTTCTGATAAATCATTGAATTTTTTTGACGTTTTTAAAACTTCTAAAGAATCTTTTTTTGTGTAATTACCGAATAAGAATATTTTGATGTCAGATTCCCATCTGCCGTCTTCTACAACATTATTTATTAAATGGTTGTGTGTGAAATGATTTTGTGATAAAATATGGTTTGTTGTAAATAATAATAGTGTAATGATTAAATTTTTCATAGATGTTTTATATTTATATAACAAATATACAGTTTTTATATTAAACTGCCAAATTATATATGAAAAATTTAACAGAACAATTAGATAGGATTAAAAATTTAATGGTTTACGAAAAAGGTTCGCTCATAAACGAAGTATCTACTAAAACAGTTAAAACAACAACTAAATCTACGAGTAGTAGTGATTCAAAAAATAAAGAATCTTCTTCTACTATAATGAGTGCACTATCAAAAGAAGAGAATTGTGTTGTAGTAACTAATACAGAAAATTTTAATGTTAATATTACTGTTGGTGACGGAGCTAAAAAATTTCACGATAAATTTATAAACAGTTTAAAAGAAAAGTTCGGTGAAGATTTATCTGGTGGACATTTAGTTTTAAGTGATGTCAAAGTTTTTGGTGGTGCTAGTAATAATAATGGTGGTAAAGTTAAACCAGAATGGTGTAATGAATATGATGAAAAAAGTGGAACTAAGTCGTTAAAAAAATGGTCTTCAGGATGTGCAGGTTTTGGTGATGTAGAATATAAAGGTAATTCTGCGGGTACTGGTAGAAATACGAAATTAGCATTAAACAGAGCAAAAAATGTTTTAAAACAATTAAAAACTTATATTATAAATTCTGCTAAAGAATCTAATGTAAAGTTACCTGATGGGTTTAATGAATCGGAGATAGAATATGAAAGTGGTACAGTATATACAGGTAATAAGATAGACAAAAATAAACCTACTGATTTAAACAATGGACAAATTGTTATGATTGATGCTAAGTTATGTTTTGTTAAAGATCCTGAACCTGAACCTAAAGAATGTTCTGACAAGTGTATGGAAAAAGACGCAAATGGTAAATGTGTTTGTCCAGAATCAAAAGGTTTAAAAGAGGTAGATGGAAAATGTGTTTGTGCAAGAACTGAAAAGGCACCTAATGAAAATTGTGAGTGTGAAAAAGAAAAGAAAAAATGTCCTACATGTCAAGAACTTAATGAAGAGACTAATAAATGTGGTTGTCAAAAAGGTTTAAAAGAAGAAAAGGATGACGAAGGTAATATTAAATGTGTGTGTCCGAATGAAGGTGAGGAATTAATTAAGTCGGGTGAAAAGTGTGAATGTAAGAAACAACCTAAACCACCAGCGTGTAATGAATCATATGAAGTGAAAGGTGGTAGAGGTACTAAACCTAATAATTTTGTTACTAAAACATTACAGAGAAATTGGCCTTTCGAAGGTGCAGGTGAAGTTACAATTAGTTTTAATCCTTTGGTAGTTCCTGACGGATTTTATGTGAAATATGGTAAACAAGAATTTTGGAGTGGTTTTGTTGGTGATATATATAAGAAGGGTGACGGTTTATATAAAATGATGAGTGTACCAAAAAATATTAAAAATAGATTCTACAAAGATATATACCCTAGTAGACTTACTGGACAAGGTAATACTAATAGAGTTGATGGATATCCTAGAATTTTTGCGGGTGAATTGGTATGGTACAAACAAAATGATGGGTTATTAGAATCTATAAACGCTGAAATCACTAAAGTTGGTGGTTCACCCATAAATAGTATTTTCAAAAATGGTGATGGTAACGCAGAAACTTTAACCAAAAAACTTAAAGGTGTAGAAAAAGGTTTATTTAAGGTATGGGACTCATATGGAAATGTTTTAAAAGGTGATACAAAGTTTACTTTGAAAAAAGAAAGTGGTGAAGAAGAGAATATTATTATAATAGTTTTCTCACCATTAGCAGAGACACTTTTCAATATGAAGATAGAGTGTAAATAAATTTTTTATATATTTTACCATTTCTTTTCAAAAAATATATAGTACAATATTTATATACAAATGGCAAAGACTAGATATATAAATATTGATTTCCCTTTTAAAGATAGTAACAAAGGTTTCTACTTAAATTTAAATCAAACTGATAGAGACGCAATAAGAGCGGATTTATTACATCTTTTATTGACAAATAAAGGTGAAAGATTATATTTGCCTGATTTCGGTAGTGATTTAAAAAAATATATATTCGAACCTAATGATGCAATAACACATGAAGAGATTAGAGATAACTTAAATGAAACAATTAAAACCTATATCCCTAATGTAATCATTAATAGTATAGAATTTAAAAATAATGACGTTGAGGAATCTATTGTTGTGGAACTAACTTTCACAGTTACAGAAGATTCATTTACTAGTACAGATACAATACAAATAACTTTTTAAGATATGATTAAAAAAATTGATTATAACGCTAGGAATTTCGCAGATGTAAGACAACAACTGATAGAATTCATACAAAAATATTATCCTGAAACATTTTCAGATTTTAATGATGCATCTGTAGGTATGATGTTATTGGAACTAAACGCTGCGGTTGGTGATATGTTATCATTTCATACTGATAGAACCTTTAACGAAACACAAATTAATTACGCACAAGAAAGGTCATCAGTTTTAGAATTGGCGAGAACTTTTGGTTTAAATATACCAGGTAAAAGACCTAGTATTACTATAGTAGATTGGACTGTAACTAATATACCTGTAAAGGGACAAGGTTTTGATATAAGTTATGCACCTAAAATATTAAAAGGTTCGCAAGCGTCAGGTGCGGGTAAAGTATTTGAACTTTTAGAAGATTGTGATTTTTCTTCACCGTTTACAACTGGAGGTATACCAAACAGATTAATTATCCCAAACATTGATGCTAGAGGTAGAATACAAAACTACTCATTAACTAAAAGAGAGATAATGGTAAATGGTATAACAAAAACATTTAAAAAGGTATTATCTAGGACAGATTATAAACCATTTTTAGAAATTGTATTACCTGAAGATAATGTATTATCTATAGAAAATATTATAACTAAAGAAGGTACTAACTTCATCAACCAACCAACAGAAGAAGAATATAATACATTTGATTTAAATTGGTATGAAGTACCAGCATTGGCACAATCACAAGTTTATATTGTAGATGACAATGGGGTTTCCGATAGAGAAGGTGTAGTTGTAGGTAAATGGAAAAATTCACCACAAAGATTTATTAGTGAATATACAGATAATGGTTTTTGTAAAATTATATTTGGTGCTGGTGATCAAGATACATCAGAATTAAATGAGTTTATTGGTTGTAAAGGACAAATAGATAGAATAGGTAAAACTGTCAATAATTTATCTTTAGGTGAAATACCACAAACAGATAATACGCTATATGTAAGATATAGAGTAGGTGGTGGGGAAGACACTAATATCGGACCTAATACAATAACAACTTTAGGAACAGTTACACCTATAATAAATGGTGATGATTCAAACATCAATAGAATTATTGGTGAAAGTATTAGTGTTAATAATCCTATTCCAGCATTGGGTGGAAAAGAACAACCATCTGTAGACGAAATTAGAAATTTAGTTAGATATAATTTTTCTGCACAAAATAGATGTGTAACAATAAAAGATTATCAAAGTAGAGTACCACTAATGCCGGGACAATTTGGTGTACCTTTTAGGACTGGTGTTTGGGAAGAAAGAAATAAAGTTAATGTTTCTATTTTAGCTTTAGACGAAAATAGTAAATTAACTACACAAGCGACATCTGCATTAAAACAAAATATTGCAGAATATTTGGCGGACTACAGAATGTTAAACGATTATGTTACCATTAAAAATGGTAGAGTATTAAATTTAGGATTTGAGATTGACGTATTTATAGAAAAATCGGTACCTAAAGGACAAGTTATTAGTGGTGTAATTAGTCAAGTTACAGAATATTTAGATATTAATAAGTGGGATATGGGTGATAACATTTATATTTCACAATTGGTTGAAAATATAAATAATGTTGGTGGTGTATTAAACGTTACAGATTTAAGAGTCTTTAATAAAGTTAATGAGAATGGTAAATATTCATTAAATGAAGTTGCACAACCATACATTGATGATGAAACAAGACAAATAGATTTATTGGGTAGATATACATTGTTTGGGGAACCTAATGCAATGTTTGAGATTAAATACCCAAATAAAGACATAAAAGTGACAATTTCCACTTCATAATAATTACTTTTTAAAAAAATGAATTAGTTTTATAATAAAATTAAAGTTATGGGATGTAGTACATGTAAAAAATCAAATACGGCAACAATGAATCCAGAGGATGTGGACACAGTAAAATTATTACCAGATAATTTATACGATGGAACATTCTTTTTTAAACTAATCGCATTTTTTGTAATATTAATTGCTATACCTTTTATATTAGTAGTATTAGTAGTACAATTGTTTTTAACTTTATTTTTACCTAAAAAGTTACCTGCGGCATCTAAAAAGTTTAAAGACTTTTGTATGGGTATATTTTCAAAGTATGCAGAATTTAAGGTAAAAAGAACATTAAAGAAAAGAGAAAGACAATTTAAGAAAACTACTGAGTATGTTAATAAAGATATTGAGGAAGTAGAAATTTACGATAACGAAGAATAAAAATAATGATTAGTATATGTCTAAGTCATACAGAATTAGGACAAAACCAGGACAAGAGAACAATGGTTATATAAATGTCAACGTTGATCTTAATCAAAACTATGATCAGTTAGAGATACTAAGCCTTAAAATTTCTCAAAAAGACGATTATCAGAATTTTTGTTCTGATTATGGTGTAGTCGCAGGTAGAGTTATAGTTAATGGGGGTTTTGGAGTACCCAATGTTAAAGTTTCTGTATTTGTTCCTGTAGAAGATGTGGATTTATTAGACCCTGTAAAGTCTGCAATATATCCATATACTGAACCATTCCCAAACCAAAAAAATAGAAACGGTATTAGGTATAATGTCTTACCAAAAAACCAACAGTCATTTGATCATACACCCGTAGGTACTTTCCCAAAAAAGAGAGAGGTTTTAGATGATAACACAACATTAGAAATTTACGAAAAATATTATAAATATACTACAGTAACCAATGAATCTGGGGATTATATATTGTTTGGCATACCTGTTGGTGATCATTTTCTTCATTATGATATGGATGTTAGTGACATTGGTTTTATATCAGTAAGACCATTTGAATTAATTGATAAAGATGGTTATAGCGATGATTTATTCGATAGTAGATTCAAATATAAAGGTTCAAACAACTTAGATAGTTTACCACAGATATTTTCAGAAAACATTCCTATCACAGTAGAACCTTATTGGTGTGATAATTTAAGTGTTGGTAGTGGTTTAGGTATTAATAGATATGATATCGAACCAAATATATCAATCACACCCACCGCAATCTTTATGGGTAGTATATTTTCTGATGACGAAAAAGACTCATTAAATAAAAATTGTAAACCATCTAGAGAGATGGGTAAATTAAACGAAGTTATAACAGGACCTGGTAACATTGAAGCGATTAGAAGAACTGTTGACGGTAATATAGAAACATTTGATTTTAGTAATAATACAATAGACGATAATGGAAATTGGTCAGTATTAGTACCAATGAATATTAGAAAGGTAGTTACAGATGAATTTGGTAATTTAGTACCTTCACCTGATGGTATTAAGGGTATTTCTACAGAAGGTGATTATAGGTTTAGAATTACAATGGATGCAACCTCTAACGATAAAAGACTTAGAGAAAGGGCGAAATATTTAGTACCAAACACAAATAATAACTTTAACTTTGATGAATATTCAACAAAAGAATTAAAAAAAGAAAAACCTTTTACATTAAACGAACAATTGTCTACTATAACTGATGGTACTCAGTATTCAGAAGACATTACAAATCAATACAATTATTTAGAAGAGTTTTTTCCTTTTAGATGGAAAAAAGTTTATACCGTAAAACAATATATCGGTAGGATGCAAAAAGGATTTGATTATGATTTACCTATTGATTTAGGTGGGTTTGCCGTTACTGGTGATGAATCAAGAGGTTTTATAGGGATAAAAGATATTATTAATGCGGAAGGGGTAAATAAATTCCCCACTAATAGAACAGATACAGGAATCAACCCAATATATAGTTACATTTGTATTTTATTGGTATTATTTGGACATGTGGTTGGATTCATTAATGGTATCATACAATTTATTAACGGATTAATATCGTTAATATGTGATATACAATTTCCTGTTGGTATATGTGCAGAAGCTTATAAATCACCTTTAACTAAAGTTAAATATGATATAAAAAAATCACAAAGTGGTGGTGGTGGGTGGACAAATGCGACTAATAATCCTAGAAGTAATTTGTCTCAATTTATAAATATGGATTTACTATCTGATGGTGAATGGGACCCAGGTAGTAATATATCTAATTCAGAATGTGCAGAATATATTTTCGGTCAAAAAGGTTGGTTATCGATAGGTATACCATTACAAAATAACCCAATATCTACTTCTGTTGGTATACTTTATAAATTTTCTGATCAAACAAATAATCCACCTAATCCTTATGCGTTAAGTAATCCTACAATGGCTGCTAGATATCCAGGTGGTAATGTACCTAGTAATAATAGTAATTTTTTATGTCCTGGAAGCCAAACAACTGACGATAATTCTGGTTGGGGACCAACTGGAAGTAATAATAATCGTTGGTGTTATAGTCATATAGATTGTGCGACATCTTCACCACCAGAAAATGATTCTAATGGAGAAAGATGTAAAAGATGGAAATATGATACAGGATCATTAGGGGGATCTAATGATTCACTAAGGAATTGTCAAAAATCAGTTAATCAAGAGTTAAAAGATAACTGTGATGGGTTAAAATTATTAGGTAAGTGTTGGAAATTACAAAAACAATGTGTATTCGCAGGTGCATTTTGTAAGTCATGTAAACAACCTTGTGGTAATGGGGATGACTTCAGTTGTTGTGCTTGTGGTGACGATGGTTGTGAAGGAAATTGTAATGATGCAGTCTGTGGTGGTATAGATGGTGGGTGTTGTCAAGGTAGATGTTGTCAAAAGATAGGGTTAATACCATTAAAATGTAACGATGAAGGATTAGATGTTAGGGTTAGTTTATTAAATCTAAGTGCGTTTTCACCAGCGTGTAACGTAACATATGTTAAACCATTTGCTTGTGCCAACTGTGGTGGAAGACAAACACCACAAATAAAAGATTGGGCTTCATGTACTTTGGAACCTATCGCAGTATTCTTAAGAATGTTAAAATTTGATTTTTATAATGATTGGGTAGGTGGTACATTATATTTCCCACTTATTAAAAGAAAATTTAAATTAAAGAAAAGTAAAAGAAAATTTGGACAAATTAAAAAAGATAAATTCTGTGACTTTGAATGTAAAGAAAGAACAGGTGTTGGGCAATTTAGTGAAAACTTTCAAGGTAACCCAACATTTAAACAACATAGAATTAGAATCACACCTACACTAACAAATCTATTTCCTACAATAACTGTAGGTGGTTGTACCGCTAGAGTTTTAATAAAAAGGGCTACAGATTGGTACGGTACTGAAGAAAATGATTTAGAAACACCTAACTTAGATTTAGCAGTACAAGAGTTTGAATTTAATGGGCGTGATTCTAACAACGAAAAATGTTCTGTAGTCTTTAATAATTTTGGTGCATTTAATACTGAAATGAACGCACAGGGTATTGCGTATACAACACCCGAAAGAGAAATACAGACAAAACATGGGAAACCTGAATATGTAGAAACTGAGGATGCTAATGGTACATCCACTTGGCAAAACATAGGTGGACACGCACATCATAGGAATATATGTGACAATACCAAAATGATAGAAAGAAAAGAGTATTTTAAAACTAAATTAGATTGTTTAGATTCTAGTTGTAACTCCGATAATTCATTTTTATTTATAGATGACACCAATAACCCATTAAGTGGTTTTGGACAAATTGAAGGTGTTGATTTATTAAATCAGTGTTGGGAACCTTTTCAAGCAGACCCATACGGAAATTGTCCGATAGTAACTTGTGATCCTGATTGTGGTTCTAATGGTGTTGCACCTTGTATACAAGATACTATAGAAGAATATGAAGATTATAGTCGTATTATAAAACATGGTTTAATATCATATAACGAAGGTGACATTTATTATACACCATATATACCAAATAACGATGTAAAATATAATGATGTAGAATATAAAGCGAATCTAATGTTACCAACAACAATTATGGAATTAGGTAGTAGTGTTTATTGTGATATAGATGATGTACCATTTATAATGGATGTATTACCACCGACAACATTTAAAGCTAGTTATGAAGATATAAAATATAAGTTTGGTGCTACTGTTTCTAATTATCCTGGTCCTGATGGAGATACAACAACTACAGAAGATAATGGTATATTAAAACCCATAACTAAATTTGACGATAAAAAAGATATTTCTTTAAATTTACGTGCATATGTTGAGTTTGCTTGTTTTAATGTGGTATGTGAAAATATATTGGCACCTGTGGTACAATCACAGGTAGGTGTTGATATAATAGATAGTAATGATTTGGGTGTTGAAATTGGTAATTGTTTCGTTAGATTCGATCATGAAGATGAGGTTAGAGATTATTTCTGTAAAAGGTTTAATGGATATAAAGCAGATGACTTATCTTTCCACCATCAAAGACCAGGTTCTATCCAATACGAAAATGAATATAATACATATCAAGAAATCTCATTAACAGATGGTGTGAATATATATTACGAACTACCTGACTCAAATGAGGTTGTACTATCACAGTATAACGATGGAGACTCTTTTATTCCAGGTGATGGGTGTGGTTATAGAAATAGTAATGGTAATACAGACTATTTTTATGGTGTTGCACCAGGACAAACATCTTCATTTATTAATTACCCTAATTCTGATACAACCTATAGTGGGTCAGGTACAATTAACTTTGGACAAACCGCACAAGATGATGGTATTGATGAGATATTAAAACCTGATTTAACTGATGATCCTAATAATGGCTCTGTAGAAATAAATGGTATAAGAATGAACAGAAGTCAGACACCATATTATTTATATTTTGGTTTAGTTCCAGGAAAAACTGCGTTACATAAAACTGTTGGTAAATTCTTTGCAGATAGAATAGACGCAGTAACATTACAAGGTTTAGGTGTTTCACCTGATAGTGTACAAGAAAATGTTGTTAATACACCTGGAATTAATAATGTACAAGATAATACATTTAGTGTGTTTAGAACTTGTTTAGGTGATACGTTAATACAAAAAGTTAAGGTTGGGGATGTGTTATTGAACAATAACAATACTGGTAGTTCTAATCCATCTACAGGTGGTGGTACATCTACAGGTGGTAGTGTTGGTATTAGTGGTACAGGTTCCTCAAATACGGGAGGTAGTAACTCACCTGATTATGTATTGTCTTATACTGACCCATCTAACGGTACTTTTTATCCAAATGTCAATGAAATTTCAATATTGAATGGTGCGTGTGCAACAACAACACCTACAGAAATAAGAAATTTCACATTAGAAGTTAATAGTTTACCATCACAATTAGAAATTTCATTGTGGGGTGGAGACGGTGGTAGTCCAGATTGTTTCCCACCAGGACCATCTGATTTAGTTGTTAATATATCTTTTGATGAAGTAGGTGGGTCTGGAGGAATTCAATCATACACAGTACCAGTACAAAGTGTACCTAATCCAAATCAGGTAGTTACTATACCAATACCTAATCAAGGATCGTTTGAAGGTAGTATTGAGATATTCCCATTTTATAGAACTAACTTTGAAGTGACATTAACAGTAAATTAAAAAGAAAATATTTATAGATAGTGGAAAATACAAATAAAATATTATTAAATAGTGTAAGGTTACCTAACAATGTAAATACAACGACACAATTTCAGTTTGCATTAGAAAATAAAAATAAACCTATACCTTTAAATGATATTGATACCACAGTAAGTCAATATGAACAATTTCTAAAAGAAAGAAAAGATAGTAGTATATATAGATTTTATGGTGTAGTTAAACCAATAATAAGTAATCCATTATTTAATGAAAATATAAAAATATATTTTGATGAAAATAATGATATTAAAACTAAAGACATATTAAGTTCTAATATTTTTGAAAAAGATGGTTGGGTTGGGTTTTATAACGATGAGTTAGATGAAGACGCTTTACAATTTAACGACAATAAAAGTGCGTTATGTGAATTTTTACCATTTGATCCTGGTTATGATAGACTTAAAATGATAGATAGTGATGGTAAACAAAATTACTTATTAAAAATATTATATCCATTTAATAATAAAGACATTACTTTAGTTAAAAATAATGATGGTATTTCTTTAAAGGATGGTATCCCTATAATTAGTCAGTTTGGTGTTGAGTTAAACGGAATACAATATGTTGGGTTTAGAACACCAATGAATCATGGGTTATCAGACGGTGATAGAGTAAAGTTAATTAACTTTCAAGATTTAACAGTACCTAACACTTTAAAATTAAATGGACAATTTTATAGAGTCTATAGAACAGGAAATCAAAATAATGGTGATAAACTAAGAACTTTTATTATTGAAATTAATTCTTCAGATATATCTTTTACTGTGGGTGTCTCCACAATAAAAAGAGTGGTAAGGGATAAACCATCACAATATTACGTTAGACAATTTAAGTCTTTAACTTATGGATATCAAAATTATGATATATATCCTGCAGCCTATGGTGTAACTAGTTATAACGATGATGTTGCTGCGTTTAATTTTAAAACTGATATAGATGTTAGTGATGTTGTAGATAATTTAGGTAGACCGATAACTGAGTTATATTTGGGTATCATAAAAAACGATAATGATTCAGATCCCACAACACCAAACTCACAATATTGGTTAAATTCAGTTTCAGGATTATCTAGCACTTTAAATAGTAGATTTTGGACACCTATTTCTGCAGGTTATGATTTAGAAAACAATACAGAAGTAAATTATAATATACGTTCTTTTGGTGATGAGACTTACGTACCATCTACATACTTTTTAAATATTGACGAATCAGATGAGGTATTTGATGGTGACATTGTAGAGTATAATGAAAACGAATTATTGGAAAGACCTTTAGAAAATGTTTATCATAGAGTGAATACGATATATAGGGAATATTTAAATAGTGTTAAACCTGAATTAGATAATAAAAAAGAGGGTTATATATATTCACCTTTTAATTTAATAAAGATAAGGGAGTTTAGAAATGTGGTAAACCCAATAGTAGATATACAATCTAAGATTGATGAATTTAATATAACTAACCCACAAGATATAGAAAACTTAATTAAAGCTTATGGTGTACCTAATTATGCGGCATTAGGTAATGTGGTAAATGGTATAACAACAGGAAACCAAATAGGTAACAATATTTTTAAATGGAGAGATTTAATGGATATTGGCGAAACTGATGTAACTGGTAGTGGTGTTGATTATCCATTTGAGAGTGGTGCACATTATATATACTTAGATAAAAGGTTTTATTTTCAAAGACAAGATCCACCTTGTGAATATCGTATAATATCTGAATTATTGGTTTTAGGTGCGTCAGATACGAATAACGAAAATAAAAATAAATTTAAAGAATTATTAAAATCACCAACATATCTAAAATACAGTATAAACATCCCAACAATATCTTTAGATTCCTTTGATGAACAACCTTCATTTATTACCCCACTATTAGATGGGCAAATAATATATAATGCCAATGCAGGTACAGATGCTTCAATACTACAACAAGTTTTTAATAATGTTTTTAACACATCTATTAATGACACAACAGGTTATTATAGATGGGATAGTAGTGTTTCTGCATGGGAACCAGTTGTATTTACATTAGGAACTGGTGCGTCAAACGTAGTAGACGTATTAAATTACAATGGGGTTGCAGATTTAAATATTGAGGTAACTCTTGTAGATTTTGAAGGTGAATATGAATTAGGTAAGAGAGACGTAGCTGGGGGTTGTGTAGATTTATCATTATTAAACCAAAATCAGATAGACGATGAATGTTGATAGAAGAAAAATATTATTAGATAATTTAAGTAGTGGTACTACTATAGATATTACACTTAAATCTAATTTTTTCCCTGTGGATAATGCGGAATTAGTTGAGGATAAATTTGTAAAAGACGAAGTAGATAATTCTATAAACCCAATAGTAGATTATAAAAAAGTAATATTTAAACCAGCAAACAATAATTGGGAAATCATTGATAGATATAAAATAAATTTAAATTTTTATACGCCACAAACACTTCAAGGATCACCATTTCATAGGGGGATAGGTGCGGTTCCTGGTTTATATGGTGACATACAATTCACATTTGACGATATTTTTTGTAGGACTAATAGGTTTGTAAATAGTTTCATAAGATTCTCAATATATGATAACCCTAATAGTGGTTCTAATGAACTGTTAACATTTTCAGACATTTATACACAAGTGGGTACAGAACAAGAAAACGAGTTTGGGTTTACACTACCAATAAGTGCTTGTCCGATAACATTTACCATTGGTGATCCAGTGACACAACCAGAAGAAGTACATGAAGGATATCAGATTTATTGGTTTCAAGATTTAGTTGACAACGCACCAAATCAAGAGTATGAGGTTTATGGTGTGGTACAATTTAATAACGCTTTAAATGGTAAAGTTTATCAGATGGCACCATCTAAAGATTTTAATACTAATGAATTGACACTTTCCGATTTAGAAGGTGAAAATGGGTTAACATATTTAAAAATAATTTTGAAAAATGATAATGGAGTATACAAATATAAATTTACACCGAATGATAGGCAATTAAATATACCTTTAGGTGTTAACTTAAACCCAACCAATGGTGGTATACCGACACTAACTTTTTGGCAAACTACACTTTAAAATAATTATATAGTATGAAATACATAAATAAGAAAAGAAATTTAGAAAACTATACAGTTAGAAACATACCTAAGAGTGTATTGAAAAAAAACTCTGAAGGTAAAACGGTTATTGATATTGATAGTCCTAAATATTATTATGGTACTATACCTAATTTTAAAATAGATAATGAAGGTAATTTTATATTAAATAACTTAGGGCAAAAAATAGTAAATACAATAGATGTAAATATATATCTAACACAAAACTTAGATGATATGGGTATATTTACAGACAAAGAGTATACACCAAAAGACACATTGTTAACAGAAAAACCTAATAACTTTAATTCATTTAGTTATGGTAGATTAGCAGGTGCACCCTTAAACTTTTATTATTCTAACACATTACAAGTTACAGGAAATACCGATGACAGTTTGTTAAGACAAGTTAAGTCATATAGAAAAAACAGTAATGGTGAGGATATTTATGTACCAAATTTAAATACCTCTAACAATCCTAAAGAAGAATTTAGTGGTGTTTTATCTGAAAATAGTGAAAGAATTATATACAAAATAAGTGCAAATATTAATAATATAACAACCACAGGTATTGAATATACTACATATAGAAAATTAATAACTAAGACTATAGATGATTTTGGTTTTAATAGGTCATATAATAGGACAGTATTCAAAGTATTAAACAGTGGATGGAATACATATAACACATCGTTAAATGCGTCAATAAAAAAAGAAGAATATTTAGGTGTAGTTTTTAAACCAGAAGTTGATAGTGTAGTATTTATTAATAGAGGTGTTGCTGATATATTTGAAAGACATTCATTATTATCAGAAATAAAAACAACTAACGATATTGACACAAATAGGGGTGGATTTATAAGAATTTAAAAAAAAAGTTATGGCAACAGGAAATTACGGAACAATAAGACCAGCAGATGTATCAGTACAAGATGTAGAGATGTTTTACAGTTATACACCTAATAGAGAATCTTTAGCTAATGTGGAATTAATACCTTTAGAACCCACAGAAGTTTTGATACCAGCTAATGATCCTAATAATACTACTGAGATATTCGGTGGATTATATACACTAAAACTACCAACACAGATATTTGGTACTAAAGGATTTTATAATATTATTATAAGACCTAAACAAATAAGGGCTAGAATACAAGATTGTAGCGTTTTAATTGATAATCAAGATGTAAAAGGAATTGTATTTGACATTAATCAGATACCCATAGATTTACAAGATAGGTTTGAAAATGGTAATTTAGTAGGATATAGAGTAGAATATTTAAAAGAGCAAACTGGTACAGGACAAGATAAAATACAAAATTTATTTAGAATTATAACTTCTAATAATAGGGCATTACCTATTACACAGAGTCAAGGTAATTCAAATGCTTCGGTAGCATATACTTTTAATGACAACTCAACTAGCGTGTTTTGTACTGTTACACCTTCATCTGCACCATCTATTAAACCAAATGCGATACCATTTATTGGTAATCCACAACAAGATGTTATTATAACTAATACGTTTTTCGATCCAGTTATGTTAGAAATTGAGATGGTTGAGTTTGATGATGAAACTTTAGCATATGCATTATTCTCAAACCAAACAAAATCTTTAGAAGATGGTATTTATACTATATACAATTTTGGTAATCAAATATACAGACAATACAACTTATATGAGATTAAAGATCAGTTTACTGGTAAACCATTATTTGAGGTTAGAGAACAGAAGTTTACTATTGACCCGACTAAAGATTTTGATGACATAACTAATATATAAAACGTAAATGGCAGATAATAATAGAATAAAGGTTTCGGGATACGCGAAAAGAATATTTTTCAATGACAATATTGAATATAGGAATTTCAGTCCTGATTTAGTAGGGTTCCAAATCGCTAGTGATGGTGGAACGCCTCTATTCACTAACGGTAATTTTTCAATTTCAGTTAATTTAGACCCTAAACCCGATGTTTTATTTACACAAGGTACTAGGTCTAAATTTTTTACTTTAGACGATATAGTAGATTCAGAATCTCAATTACAGATACAAAAAAATATTAAAACAAATCTAAATTTAGATTTGACAAACCCTTTAAGTTACGTTTGGTATGGTTCATTTAAAGAATTATTATCTTCTTCTTTAATTGAACTGCAAAATGATTTTCCAGCAGCAATATATGTAGATAATAAAGTAGGTAGTGTTACAGGTAATAATATAACAGATTATGTGTACAATATTGAAGATGATGAATCTACATTTAAAGTTAATAGTAATTTCTTTGTAAATCCATATAATATTAAGTACACTATAGATTCTAAGTTTGTTTCAGATAATAGTACTGATAACCCATTAAGGAACTTAATGTTAAGTTATGGTTCATATGTAATTGAACACAATGGTATTGTGAAGAATATAAAAGGATTTTCTGGATCAACACAAAAAACTAATTCAGAAATAACTTTAGTTGTTGAAGGGAATCCGTTTCCTGAGTTGACAGGTATTTTCATACCACAATTTTCATTTTTATCTGGTTTGGTAGATGCGTCTATACCTTATTTTATTAAACCTAATGATAATGAGGTAGAAAGTTTTTTTACGGGATTAAATGAATTACAGAATAATTTATTAAATAGAGAAATTTATCCAGAATATAGGGCGGAAATAATTGCATCAAAAATCACAGATAATGGTATTACTTTAACAAGTAAAAAAGTTTTAGACTTCCCAATTTTAGAAGACGGATATAATTTAAATTTCTTTGATAGTTTTTATATCGCTTACTTAGATAAATTAAATGAGTTGGGAGAAAATTTAGATGAGTCAAAGACAGATACTATAATTAGAAAATATACTACAGAAGCAATCAGTAGTTTTGACACTATACCTAGAACAGATGGGGATGATTTAACTTTAAATGGTGAAAAGGCAACAAAATTATTAAGGATTTATGGTGTTGAATTTGATTATGTTAAAAAATATATTAATGGTATTAAATTTGCACATGTTGTAACATATAATAAAAAGAATAATATTCCTGATGAATTAATAAAAGACTTATCGTATATGTTAGGTTTAGAACCTATTGATTTTATCAATGATACATCATTTTCAAAGTTATACTTACCTAGTAATGGTGCTGGACAATTTAGTGGGACATCTACTAATTTAACACAAGATCAAATAGATATTGAATTATATAGAAGATTAATACTTAATATTGCTTGGTTATGGAAAAGTAAGGGTAGTAGAAAGGCGATAGAGTTTTTATTTAGATTTATAGGGGCACCTGAGTCTTTAGTTAATTTTAATGAGTATGTTGTTTTAGTAGATAAACCATTAGATGTTGAAGAAATTAAAAAATTATTATATATCTATACAGGTGAAGTAGACTTAACTAATATACCATATGATAAAAATGGTTATCCACTCCCACCTATTAATGGTAATTTGGTTATTAATGATTTTATTAATCCTGAAACTGGTGAGATTGTAGAAAACGGAGTTACCGATATGTATTTTCAAAAAGCAGGTGGGTGGTATAAAGAAACATATGGAGACGATTCTGTTACAGTTTTAAATGGGAATAACCCACATGTTGGACCATATGATGGTGGTAGTGAATACCTACAATATTTTAGTAGGTGTTATATACCTAATTTTGATAACGAACCAACTGTAGTTATAACTGCACAAACTTTACAACAAAATTACTTCATTAACTATAATTATGGAATCTTCAACGGAATACCAACAGGTACGACTTTTTATACTACACAGTTAACTTATAATGAAAACACTGGAGAGTACCAACCAATAGATGATTGTTTAGAAGTTAATTATTCCATTATAGAGACACCACTACAGAATGATGGTAAAACAACATTACAACAAGCTTTTGCAAGTGCAGAGTCAGAATATAATGAATTCTTAGAAAAAATAAAAAAAGATAAGTATTTAGTATATTCTCCAGAGTGGCAAATAATTAAAAATAATTATGAAGTATCATTAAAAAATTGTTTAACTGAAGTTGCAACACAAGATTGTGATACTAATAACACTTTAGAGATTTGTTTAAACGATATAGAAGAAGAAAGTGTTTTATATAGTTGTGATGAATTAACATTGAATGAATGTTTACCATTTTATTACTATACTAATGAAGATGGAATTAAGGTAAGTTTTGACCAATTTCCTGAATGTTGTTCCTCAAATAATGCTAAATATGTTACATATATAAATGAATATGGTAGACTTACAGAATATTGTAGTGGTAAGGCACCTTGTTTGGGTAAACCTGTAAGTGTTGAACCCAATGGTGTTGTCGTATTTGATATGGTAAATAACACAATGCCTGATAATATATATAATATTAATGATATATGTTACCAATACATCTTTACTAAAGAAGGTGATCCAACACTTTTACCTGAATCAATTTTCTTTAATGAAACAGGATATAGTATAGTAGATTATTTAGAGTTATATTTATCAGGAAATCTCGAAAATACCTCTAATTTTGATTTGTATTTTGAAAAAGTGGATTGTAATTCTACTACAATTATTAGTAGTCCTGAGTGTTGTGCATGGCACGGATTTAATTTTACTATAGTAAATGATGGTGAAAATGAATATATTGCCTGTTTAAAGGGAAATCAACTAGAGACACCAGAAACACCTGAATTTACATTACAAGATAATCTTAGTGTAGACACATTTACTGCACCATTAATAAATACTACAGTTAACACATCATACTACAACTTACAAAACCCCATAGGTGGAGTTTATAAATATTACTCTACTGAAATATTTTGGGATTGTTTTACTGAATCTAGAATAGTTAAAGAAGTAGTTAATACCACTAATAATATTGTAGTACAACCTAACGCAATTTTAGATGATCCTTCTCTTATGGATCCGTCTAATTGGGTGGTTTTTGCAATAGATGAATATGGTAGAGTTTCTTTTACACCATCAATATTTGATAACAACTATATTTTAGATTGGTATAGTGATGAGCAAGTTAGTGATTTATATCAGACAGTTGCCGAGTTCTATGGGTATACATTTGGTTATTTTACTATTGACACAAATAGTGGACTATTAATACCATTTGAAGGTAATAACCCTTATGCGACAAACCCCAACACAGTATTTAGTTCAGCGGTAGATCCTGAAAGAATTAAATGTGCAGACGTAGACAATGTTTCTGTTGTGTTTGGTAGTGAAAATTGGCAAGGCTTTAAATTACCTGAACTTGAAGATTGTAGTTGTACTATAGACTTTTCTTTTGACTATATGTTAAAATATAATGCAAACAATTTAATAGAGTGTGCAGATAATATATCTTGTCAACCTGCAATTATATATGACAATACAATTAATAATTTAAATTGTTTAAATTTTGTCGCATTTACAAATACAGAAGAAGAGTCGCAATTTTTACAAAATAACTTTAATGGTAGTGAAAATGTAGGTGACGAATACATAATATGGAATAATACTAATGTATTAGAACCAAATACAGAATGTTGTAATGCGATTGGTGGTAATGTAGTATCAGTTAGTCAATGGGCAACTACAAACCAAATATGGATTTCGCAGATTAATGAAACATATAATCAATTATTTACGCCAACAACAGAGTTATTAACTTCATTAAATTTTAACACTTCTGAAATTATAACTTATATAGAAAATTATAAAACTATAAAATCTGAAGTTGAGACACTGATATCGGGTTGCTTTAATTTAACATTATTATACCCATCTTGTGATATAGACTACAATAGTTATATTAACACACAAAATATATGTAATTTAGAAATGCCGTTGGAATGTGGTTTATGGTCTAAGTTATTAACTGATTATAAAACTTTAGAAGAAAGTATAAAAACAATTATTAATCAATACTCTGCATTGGGTTGTGATGGTAGTACTATAGATGACAATACTAACATTATAAATGAACCAAAAATTGCGAACACACAAAAAATTAATGAATTAGGCACACAATTAGAAGAAGAGTTAAATAAATTAAAAGTTGGGGAAGAAGAATTAAAAACAATTATTTCTGAAATTGAGGGAGACATCCAATTAAAATCTTCAGATAATGTTGTAATAGAAAAGGCGATTACTAATGTAGAAAACCCATTAGACTGTACGGTATATGAAAATCAATTAACAGAATTAAGAAACTTTAATTATAATACATATTGTAACACAATAGTTTATGGTAATCCTAATGTCAATGATGGTACTAGGCAATCAGAATATAATAGTTGTGTTTCTTCTAAAACATTAGAAAACCAAAACGAAGAAGTTTTATACTCTCAATTGTTAGAAGATTGTAGAAGTAAAAATATTTTAGAAGTACAATTAAAAAATGCTAAGTTTGAAAACGATGTAGAATTAATTACCACATTAGAGAGACAAATAAATGAAATCAATGTAAATATAAATAGATTAACTACAGATTATAATAATAGTATTAGTTATGATGAGTCAAAACAAAATTCTACAATACAAAACAATGATATTCAAAATACTATAAATAGAACTTCAGAATTATTAAAAACTACTACTGAATCAATAACTGATGAGTCAGGTAATTTAACCCTAACAGACAGTCAAAAAATTACTTTAAATATAGAATATGTAAAAAATACCTCCCAAATAAACGAATTAAATGTTCAATTACAAGAACAAAAGGCATTGTTATCGGAAAATTTATTTAAACAAAGTCAATCGGTTACTGAAACTAAAAATGAACAAAATAATTTAGGTAGTACTTTATTAAGTTGGGGTGTTGGATTACTAGGATTATATTCTACATTAAAAGGGTATATTGATCCTGAAACTACAGGAACTATAATGGCAGCCTTCGCTACGGGTGGAATAAAAGACGGAGGCGGTGGTGGTGGAGGACCAGTTTCTGGATGTATATATGAAATTGGTGATGAATTTATAGTATTTGATACTAGTAGTCCTACTGATTATTATAAATACATAATAAACATTAACGATCCAAATAATCCAGATACACTATGTAGTTCATGGTATAATAGTGATTGGACACTTGCGGGTGGCGGTGGAACAAACATATATGAAAAAGGTTGTTGTACTGCAACTAGAGTAGTTCATAACCCTAATACAAATAGTGGTTCTTCACAAGTTGATCCAGATAAAGATCCTGTTACGACACCTTCTGGTGGTAGTTCTAATAATGCACCACCATTACCTGAAGTTGATCCTGAAAAAGACCCAGTTACCACACCTTCTGGTGGTGGTTCTAATAATACTACACCTATTTGTGATTTCCCAAACCCATCTCTATTCCAACAAACAACAAATGGTGCAATTATATATAACGGAGCAAATATACCTGAAGAATGTTGTACTCAAAATGTAATTTCAATACCAGGACAATACGTATTTAATAGTGTAACTAATGAATGTGTGTTATCGGATGTGGTAGTAGATGATGGAACTGTTGACCCTATAAATTGTTGTGATTTAGTAAATGTAACTGAATTACAAAATCTTTTAGAAACATTACAATCTTCAATACCTACTATAGAACAAAAAACTATTGAATGTTATGATGTATGGTATAATGGTTTGTATAATAACTACGTAGAATTTGAAGAGGTAAATAATACCTACTATGATAGTTATTTAGATGATTTAAAAGTCAATTTTAAAATATTTGTTAATAATACAAATGAAGACACTCAAACTAATATAGACACAGGGTTAAGTTATTTACCATATACCGAAAGTGTAAACCCAATATGGGAATGGGACCCAACTAGTGGTTATACAGGTGTTATATTAGAAGGTACCGAACAGGAGATTGCAACAATAGAAGATGGTATTTTTAATCATCTATCTCAATTAAACATATCGTATAATTCTGAAATGTTCGAACCAGCTTGGCAAACATTTAACTTCACAATACCTGAATGTGTTTGTGATGATTTAAGAAGACTATACCCTAACAAAGAATTTTTCTTCTCAATAGAATTAGAAAATATTGAGTGTCAATTATGTTTATTAGTTGATAATATTCAAGTTAATGTTACAGATTGTCAAACACAAAGATTTTTATCTATAAATGATTGTATGGTACCACAATTAAGTTGTGTTATTGATAATAAAAAATCTTGGGTTTATTATGACGATGGTGTAATAACAGAAACAATTTACCCTAATGGTGAATGTAATACAGGGTCAACAAGTAATTACGATATTGTTAAGTTAGGTAAAGAACAAGAAAGACTTTGGTTAGATTTAGAATATAGATATACTGATTATAACATTAATCATTCAGATTTAATACTTAATGTAAAAAATACTTCATTTAGTATTGACCCCGCAAAAGCAATAGAATGTGATGTATTTAATTATTGGAAAAATATTGATTGTGATAATTGCCCTACTAATTGTCAAACCGATAATTATATATTCGAATCTTCAGAAGATTATTTATTTATGGGTGCTGAAGACTTTATATTTCAAGATCAGTCATCACTATTACAAATTAATTTTAGTGGTGATGTTTCATATACATCATCAACATTAGATAGTTATGTTCTAAGTTTAGACGGTGAACCTACAACTGGTTTAACATTTAGTTGTGAAACGTATACAGATTTACTACAGACACAAGTTATTGAATTAAAAAATGAATATTATACATTAACTTCAGACTATAACGCATCATTAGATGCTAATTACTACCAATTATTAGAAAAAGGACAAACACTATCTAATTTCTTCATACAAAAAAATAATTGTGGATCTGATACATTGGTTATTAATAATAACAATTCACTAAATAATTTATTTGGGTTAATTGTAGAAAAAAGTGATGGGACAATAGGGTTCTTTGAGTCTTACTTATATACAGGAACTTCGGTATATAGTGGTGGTACTTTAGAGGAAGTTATTAGTGGTGTTACTGCACAAACATTTAATCAAACAGACAGTATTACATCCGAATGTTGTAAATCACTAAATACTCTATTAAATGGTGAGGGTGTCGAAGGTTTAGGTTTAGGTAAAAATTATCAATGGGACAATGACTTAGAAATATGTCATTGGAGGGTTATTGACGATTGTGCAAATTGTAAAGGAGACTGTGAATATTGTGGTAGTAAAAAAGAGTGTGTAAATGGTTTTGAAACGGGAGATACGTACAGTGTTTGTGTTAACCCATTAGATTACTTAGACATACAACCATCAGAAATTAACATTAAAGCAGTATTCGATCAGTTAGTTCAAACTAATCTAATAGACGTTAAGAGTAGACAAACAATTAGTGATTATCCTTTATTAAGATTATTCTATGAATTATACTTAAATGCTAGTAATTGTGGCGAAGATTTATCTGGTAAGTTTACATATAATAGTATGTTTGAATTTATGGATAAGATTGGTGATTATTGGTTAGATTTAATTGAACAAGTTGTACCAGCAACCACTATATGGGAAGGATGTGATAATTCGGGTAAAATATATAGAAATACAATTTTTGATAATAATAAATTTAATTATAAAAAATATAGTTTAAATTTCATTTCTACTGAAGAATGTTCTTTAAGTGGTCAAACAGATTTTAGTATAGGTTCTGAGAATACATATAGTGTGGTAGAAGAGAAACCTATTTACCCAAATAATCCACAAATTAATGATAAGAAAACTGAAATTTTAAATAAAGAAATAGAAATTGCTTTACTTAATAAAAATATAACAAAAGAAAATAGTGTTTTATGTTCTATAAAATTACAAGACTTAAGTACACCTAATTTACAAATTTCTATAGACAAAAAAGAAAATTTCATAAGTCTACTAAATACTGATTTAGAAGTTTTGAGTCAAGAATTGATAGAGTTAAAAAATGAATTAGAAAATTTAGAGGATGAGTATATTAAACAACAAAAAAATTATACTATGAACTTTATGAGTTGTAGTGGTATTACACAAAATTTAATTGACGCACAAAATAACTTATTATCTGGGTTTACACAGGGCACTACCGCATATGAAACTCAAAGAAACTTTATCGCAGGACTTAGAGATAAGTATACTAAATGTGTTAGAAAAGCAAATACATTAGTTAGTGATTATAATACAATATTTATAACACAAATATACGATAGTAACGAATATGAAGGGAATGTAACAATTAATAGTGGGGACCCTGATTGGGAAGTTGGTGGACCTTTTTATAATAAAGAACTAATACATAATTGTAATGAATAAAAAATTACAGATATTTATAATAAAATAGAATACATATGTCAAAACAAAAATTAACAGATAGAGATTTAGCTAGTAGTGTAGGTAATAATGATTTAATACACATTGTGAAAACTGGTGATACCTCACAAAGTCCTGAAGGTTCATCTTTCAAAACAACAATTGGTGAAGTATTAAGTGGTGTTAGTGGTGGTACAGACACTTTTGTAACTGGAGGTACTTACACATCTGGTACTGCATTATTTACGAATAATACTGGAGGTACCTTCAATGTGACAGGATTTTCCTCTGATAACATTTATAATATAGATGGTACATTAACCACAGGTAGAACAGTTAATGTTAGTAGTTATTCTTTGACTATTTCAGGTGAGTCAGATAACGTACTAACTATTGTTGGTTCGGGTGATACAGAACCCTTATTTACGGTACAAGGTTCTAGTGGTGAGTTATTTAGTATTACAGATGACTTAACAGGTTCTTTATTTGCAGTTAACGATATTTCGGGTTTACCTATATTAGAGGTATTTGATAATGATACAGTATTGATGGGTAGTAATCAAGCACCATCACTTAACACTACAGTCAAATTAAATCCAGGAACTGGATTGTCTACAGTATATTCTTTACCTATGAGTGCGTATACGGGAGCGTTCTTTGATTATACGGTTACAAATACTGGTGGTGCGAGAGCGGGTAACATTATGTCTATATTTAGTGGGAATACAGTAAACTTTACGGATGTTCCTACAAATGAGATACCTTCACTATATGCGACAACAGGTATAACATTCAGTATGTCTGCAGATAGTACTAATGCGTTATTACAAGTATCTGCCGCAACTACTGGGTGGGAAGTAAGAACAATAGTAAGAAGTATATAAATTATGAGTTTTAATTATTCACCAAAGATAATAATAGATGGGTTAGTTTTTTATGTCGACCCTTTTAATTTTAAATCTAGAAGTAGAAGTTTACCTTTAACGGGTGGTACTATTATTGATTTAACTAGTTCTTATGACTTTGAAGGTACTTTTACAAATGAACCTGAAGTTTCTGACGATTACAAGTATATAACTTTCGATGGGACTGATGATTTTATTCTATTCCCATATTCTTCCGCGGAGTCAATTCAAGAACAAATGCCATTTTATAGATACAAACCAAAAACTTTTACATTTTCAGCTTGGGTTAAGTCGGGTACAACAGGAAGTGGTGGTGTTATGTTTTTTGGTGGTGGTAATGATTATTTTCTAAAAATACCCGCCTTAACCGCAACAACTTCTTATACTCCAGGAACTTATACAGGTGTTATTGGTGAGAATTGGAGTGCAACAACCCCTACACAAGCTTCTAGAAATTTACCTTCTTTTGAGGTTACTATAGATTCGGGTGGTACAATAACAAAAGCGGTTGCAGAAACTATTAACTTTATTGGTGGTGGTTCCGCACCAGCTAATGAACAAGTTATAGTAAAATTATCAGGTAATACTATTGGTGGTTCTACACCTGCAGATGACGCATATTTATTTTGGAGAAGTGGTACATCTAGTCAAATGAGATGGGGCTTTGGGATTGGAACTAATTATGGGATGACAATTGGTGATAGTATTGAAAGAGGAACTTTTATTACAGATAGAGTAAGTAACGAACCAAAAGAATGGAATTTAATTACTATCACAGATGTGGGTGAATTGGTTACTAATAATTTAAGTTGTTATGTTAATGGTGAATTAGTTAGACAAGATACATCAACATTCCTAAATGGTTCACAAATGAATCCTGGAACTATGAACGCGGGACAAATAAATATTGGTAAGGGTGCGGCTTCTACTTTCGGAACATTCTTAAATGGTAGTTTAGGTCCTTGTATGATGTATGACAGAGCATTATCACAAAATGAGATAATAAGAAATTACGAAGCATTAAAAAATAGATTTGAGATATGAGTGGAACAGTAGGACCAAGACCAGAAAGTGTATTTAACCGATTTTCATTTACATTTGATGGAACTGATGAATATATTGATTGTGGAGATAATAATAATTTAAGCTTTGGAAATGGTACAACGGATTCTCCTTTTTCTATTTCAGCTTGGGTTAATATGATCGACGCAACAAGGTTTAGGATAGTAAATAAAGGCGCAAACTTTTCAAATGACTATGAGTATCTCTTTTCAACAGGAGTTCCTGATACAATTTCTTTTAATTTATACGACAGTAGCACAGGTGGTAGAATAGCAAGAAGATATAATACTGCCTTAACAAGTTTTCAAGGTCAATGGATTCACTTAGCCGCAACTTATGACGGTAGTTCAGCAAGTAGCGGAATGAAAATATACTTGAACGGGTTAAGAGTTGACGATGTTCAAAACGATTTGGGAAGTTATACCGCTATGGAAAACGGCACAAGCCCATTTGAAATAGGAGCATCGACAAGCGGAGGTGTTTACAGTAATGGTGCAATGGATGAAGTTGCAATATTTAGCACGGAACTTTCTGCAAGTGATGTAACAAGCATTTACAATAGTGGTGTACCTAACGATATTAGTGCAATGGGTGGATTGGTTTCTTGGTGGCGAATGGGTGATAAGGCAACCTATAGCAATCCAGGTGGGCCAGGTAACTGGACATTAACAGATCAAGGTAGTGTAGGTAATGACGGAACATCTGATGGAATGGATGAAAACAATAGAGTATTAGATACTCCTTAATAATATAAAAATAAAAAATAATAAATTATGTCACACACATTTGACCACAGAAATTTTATGATATTCAATGTATCCGAATTGGGTTCAGTGAATTTTAATGAAGTAT
>WLWE01000759.1_pt1 | contig 26857 bp, 26 predicted proteins | sample 6718301 | NCBI WGS metagenome assembly WLWE01 (sample SAMN12718691, study PRJNA515312) | sponge metagenome | isolation source: marine sponge | host: Mycale hentscheli | place: New Zealand: South Island, Marlborough, Capsize Point | collected 2003-05-01 | reverse complement strand
GTGGGTGAGGAACTTGAATTTCAGCTCTGGCACGAGAAGGGCGGATATCTTGACGAGTTTACACTCGGAGGAAAAAAGGCTTCCGCAAAAAGGGGCCGAATGGATTTCACTGTCGAAGAGGGTGGAACAGACCTCGGTGACATCGTTGTAGATGCCAAGATGTTTAACTAATTTGATAATGGGCCACAGGTGGTTTTATTTGCTTTTTTTGGAGAAAACGAGAATCGACTGAGATGCTGAGACATTGCTACGAAATACTGTTTGTGTTGTTTGCAGCGACACTCTGTCTTGGGTGCGGGCAAAAACGAGTCGTAGGCCCTGCACCTGACATGGTTGCTGCTCTCGACTTGCGAGAAACGCTTGAGAAAGAGGCTGGTGCTGGAGGCAAAGTTGAAGACAAAGCCATGGGTACTGGGTGGGCATCCCTGAAAGGCAAATTTATTTTTGTCGGAAGCCCGGGTGCCCCGAAAGCCCTCGTTGTCGATAAAGACACTGCTGTGTGCTCCAAAGACGGCATGCAGCTTTTCGAGCAAAGCCTCATCGTTGATGAGTCAAGCAAAGGTCTTGCAAATGTTGTGGTTTTTCTGCGGAAGTCAAGTCGCGTGAAAAACGAGTCGGCGACAGAAAAACTAGTTATGGATCAAAAAAACTGTGAGTTTCTCACACCTGTTTTTGCAGCTCGGGTTGGTCAGGCCGTTGATGTGAAAAATAGTGATCCAATTGGTCATAACACGAATATTTCGGGAAGTAGTTTTAATCAACTTATCCCCTCCGGCGGCTCAACGGTGTTCACGCCAAGTCGGGAAACTGGCTTGCCGGTTTCTGTGACCTGCAACATTCACCCGTGGATGAAAGCCTATGCGGTTTTTCGGAAAGACGGGTATGTCGCAGTATCCTCTGGCGATGGAACGTTTGAGATACCAGATCTTCCAGCTGGAGAACCACTTGAATTTCAGGTTTGGCATGAACGGGCGACCGGCCGTAGTGGTGCGTTGGATCTTGATCAGCCCGAGTTGAAGTGGAATTCAAAGGGCCGATTTAAGATTACTTTGAAAGAGAATGAAGTGCGTGATCTTGGGACGCTTGAAATACCAGCTGATGCAATTAGTGGTTGATTCAGTCGTTCATCGTGCCGGCTCCCCTCGTTGGAAGGGTGTCGGCTCCTAGTAGCGTAGTGTGGGTCTATTCTTTACTAGAGAAGAGAAAGTTTAGTTTTAAATTATGGAGTCAGTCGTTGTGAACAACGTGATTGCATGGTGTTGTGCGTTCAGTCCAGTACAGAAAGCAAGATTTGCCAAAGTGCTGGGTCTAATGTGTGTTGTTTCCGTCTCTTTATTGGCGACAGGATGCGGCAAGACCCCGGCTGCTACGTTTCGTCTCAATCTTGTCGAGTCGTCGAAGCAACAACTTACCGCGTCACAAGAACAACAGGTCGCTACGATTCTTGCGGCACTTTTCGGAACACCGGATGAACCACGGGTACCCCCTGAGATTAATCTCGATGTCGCAAAACTAAAACTTGCCGCTGGTCCAGTTCGGAGCGATATCGTTGGACGAAAGAATGGGCTGTACAGAGAACATTGTGCCCACTGTCACGGTGTCACCGGTGACGGAATGGGCCCAACTGCAGCTTTCCTGAATCCATATCCACGAGACTATCGCCCGGGCATCTTCAAATTTAAGAGCACGGAGCGGGCAGATAAGCCAACCCATTCTGATCTGGTGATGGTTCTACGGAATGGTCTGGCTGGCAGTTCAATGCCATCCTTTGCGCTTTTGAGTGATGCGAAAATTGATGCACTTGCTGAGTATGTGAAATATCTCAGCGTCCGAGGTCAGGTTGAGTTGTCACTAATGCGGGCATACTTTGAACTTGATGACGAAGACAAGGGTGTCTTGCCTCAGTCACGCGAGTTCTTGTTTGAGGAAATCATTGATCCGGTCACGGAGATGTGGGCTGCTGCCGATGATGCAATTATCGACGTACCTGAAATGCCGGCAGACCTTGATATGGTTGCATCGATCGCAAAAGGCAAAGAATTGTTCTATGGCAATAAAGCAAATTGTGTGAAGTGCCACGGGGTCAGTGGTCTTGGTGATGGCCAAGCCAATGATTACGACGACTGGAATAAGGTTGTCCTGCAGGCGCAAAAAACAGTAGACGGTGGTGTAAAGCAGGCCGAAAAGGCGTCGACCTGGGATATGTCAGCCGAAGAGCGAGACGAGCATCGAACGGAACTGGCGTGGCTCGATCGATTTGAGACTGTTCTCGATGGAAATGCGTTGCGTCCCCGTATGATTCGTCCAAGAAACCTCCGGCAGGGGGTGTATCGCGGCGGAATGCGCCCCCTTGATCTGTATTACAGGATTCATGCCGGAATCAATGGGGCACCAATGCCTGCTGCCAAAGGCACCGTGCCACCAGAGGATATTTGGCACATCGTCAACTACATCAAGTCGCTCCCGTATGACTTCAACGGAACGCTCGGAGTGGATCGACCGATGGTTGCCCGGGATCGCATGTAAGTTCAAGAAGCAAATTAAAAACAGAAGTTATTTTCGGAGACAATGGCATGAAGCGTTTAGCAGGACTTTTTTGGGGTCTGCTCTTTTTGGCTGTTCCAATTTTGGGGGTAGTCACTTTTGCGGTTGCGCCGGCGTATGACATCTGGCTTCCAAAAGACGTGTCAGAGCATGGTGCGGCCGTAGATGGTTTATTCTACTTCATTCTCTGGCTCACCGGCGTTGTGTTTGTTGTAACGGAAGTCGCTCTTTTTTGGTTTATATGGAAATACGACGCGAACAATAAAAAGACTGAAGTTAAATATCGGCACGGTAGCCACGTTCTAGAAGTCGTGTGGACCATTGTTCCGGCGGGAGTTTTGCTGTTTCTTGCAATCTATCAGATGAACACATGGGCGGACGTCAAGATGCGAAGGCCCAACATGGCTCCAACCGTTGAAGTCATTGGGCGTCAGTTTGAGTGGAGGCTACGCTATCCCGGACGCGACGGTGTGCTGGGCACTCCTGACGACCTCCACCTTGTTAATGATCTTCATCTACCCATTGACGAGGATATCCTGATTCAGTTGAAAAGTATGGATGTGCTCCATAGTTTCTTTCTGCCTAATGTGAGAATTAAGCAGGATGCAGTCCCCGGCATGAAGATCCCAGTTTGGTTTAAAGCTCGGGAAGAAGGTGTGTTTGACATTGTCTGTGCTGAACTTTGTGGCTGGGGGCACTACAAGATGAAGGGCAGGGTGACGTTTGAGTCACGCGAGTCATTTGAGCAGTGGCTTGAAGTTAAGTATCAAGAGCAAGAAGCTACCCAGGCGAGTAGCACTGAGACTTGATTCTGAATGAACACTGAAGATTTGATCAAGTAAACGAACATTTCTAGACAACCGCTTCACCAATGAGGTTAGCCGTGAGTACTGTAGAAACGAAAGTAACAAGCGTTCAGGATGCACCAGAGAAGCAAGAGACTCATGTGCATGTCCAGCCGTCTTCGGCGCGAAAGTTATCAACGTTTCTTTCGACATATGTTTTTTCGAAAGATCACAAAGTTATTGGTCTCCAATTCCTTTTTTCAACGCTTCTTTGGTTTCTGATTGGGGGGTTGCTGGCTCTGGCTGTGCGTTGGCAGGTTGCTTGGCCTTGGTCAGACGTGCCCGTTGTTGGGAAGCTTTTTGCTCAGCAGGGCGGGCAAATGGCGCCAGAGTTCTACACAATGCTTTTTACGATGCATGCGACGGTCATGATATTCCTTGTAATCATCCCAATTCTTGCAGGTGCTTTCGGTAACTTTCTCATTCCGCTGATGATTGGTGCGGATGACATGGCGTTTCCGACCCTCAACATGTTGAGCTACTGGTTTATGTGGCCCGCATTTATCGCGTTTGGTGCAAGTTTCTTTGTTGAAGGTGGAGCCGCTTCGAGTGGTTGGACAAGTTATCCAACTCTTGCAACTAATGTGAATTCATCTCCGGGTGCTGGGTGGGGGCAAACGCTTTGGCTTATTGGTCTTACGTTTGTTGGAGTGTCGTCCATGCTTGGAAGCGTAAATTACATGACAACAATAATCCTGATGCGGGCACCGGGCATGACGATGTTCCGGTTACCGATGACGATTTGGGCCATGTTTATTACAGCCGTCCTGCAGGCCTTTGCACTCCCTGTGCTCACCGCAGCTGGTTTCATGCAGTTGGCTGATAGATCTCTTGGGACAGGATTTTTCACTCCCGAGGGCAACATAGTGAACAATGCTATCGCGACAGCTGGTGGAGGGCAGCCACTGTTGTGGCAGCATCTGTTTTGGTTCTATAGCCACCCTGCCGTCTACATCATGATCTTGCCGGCAATGGGCATGGTCTCGGACATCTTGACGTGCTTCGCGCGAAAACCGTTGTTCGGGTACCGACCGATGGTCTACTCCGTTGCAGGGATTGCTGGTTTGGGTTTCATTGTGTGGGGGCACCACATGTTCATGTCAGGTATGAATCCAGCTCTCGGGGTCACTTTTATGGTCTCCACGATGATGATCGCTTTACCGAGCGCTGTGAAGACATTCAATTGGCTCGGAACAATTTGGGGTGGCCGTATTCAGTTTACGACATCGATGCTGTTTGCCCTGTCGTTTGTTTCCATGTTTATCATTGGTGGGCTTTCTGGGATTTTCATGGCTGCCACTCCCGTTGATATTTTCATCCATGACACCTATTTCATAGTGGCTCATTTCCACTATGTCCTCTTTGCCGGAACGGCAATGGGTGTTTGGGCGGCTATTTATTTCTGGTTTCCCAAGATGTTCGGGAGAACAATGAACGAATTCTGGGGCAAGGTGCATTTCTTCCTCACGTTTATTTTCTTGAATGGCACCTTCTTTACGATGCATATTTTGGGGGCAGTTGGTTTTCCCCGAAGGCTTGCGGACGCGTACCATTACGAAACGTTCCATCACCTGCAGCCACTGAACGCTTTCATGACGTATTGTGCTATCGGCATGGTAGCGAGCCAGATTATCTTTGCAGTCAATTTCTTTTGGAGCATGTTCTATGGGCCAGTAGCTGGCCGGAATCCCTGGAATTCAAATACTCTTGAATGGACAGCGCCAAGCCCTCCCGGTCATGGCAATTTTGATTTCCAGCCAATTGTCCACCGTGGTCCGTATGAGTATTCAGTGCCCGGTGTTGAAACTGATCACCTCATGCAGACGGATCCCCCGAATGCAGCTGCAGCCGCCGCCGCGGCCGCGGCCCACTAAGAGGTTGTTCTCTGTCCAGTTACTATCATGCCAGATAAAAAAAGCCCGCCATACAGTGCAGTGAAGAGCCCGAACGTGGCTCATTGGATTGCATGTTGCCTTGTCGCTGTAACGGGCGTGCTGCTTACGTTTGGTGCGCTTGTTACCACATACGAGGCAGCCATGGCTGTTCCAGACTGGCCTGGAACGTACGGACACAACATGTTCCTCTTTCCCTTTGCCGAATGGTTTTTTGGTCCATGGGACCTGTTCCTGGAGCATGGCCACAGGCTTCTTGGTGCTTCTGTTGGTGTCTTATCGCTCATTCTGGCAGGTGCCGTTTGGAAGACGAATCAGTCGGCTATGGTCCGTGGGTTGGTTGTAGCCGCAGTCTTTCTTGTCGTGCTGCAAGGAGTTCTTGGAGGTCTTCGTGTCTTACTCGACGACAAAACTGTTGCCAAAGTTCATGCGTGCACGGGACCACTGTTTTTTTCAGTTGCCGTGGCTGTTGCTACGCTGACATCACGACGATTTCAGAATACCCAAGCAAGGTCGGAAACAGTGGGTTCAGGGATCCCCCTCGGTGGATGGATCGCTAGTGGTCTTCTGTTTGCCTCTTACACTCAACTTGTAGCCGGAGCACAGTTGCGTCATTTAGATCCCACAGTGGGGCCGAGCACGTTTCGTTGGCTCGTTCTGTTTCATCTCGTTGGCGCTGCGACAGTCGCAGTATTGAGTCTGGCTGCTGTGTTCGAGTCGTTCGGCTTCTTGGGCAGCAGTGGTACTAGGGATGTCGGTCGTCGAGTCTTGTCATCGACCATGCTTTTTTTCGTTTGCAGCCAAGTCCTTCTCGGGTTTGGAGCCTGGATTGTTAGCTGGGGACTGCCGCTTGGGTTGTTGCCGGACTCTGTTGCTAGCAGGGTTCCCGAGATGGCTGCGGTAGTTGTTGCGAGGAGTAGTCTGTCTTCGCTCGTTGTGACAGGTCATGTTCTTGTTGGAATGATGATACTTGGTGTAAGTGTTGTTTACTGTATTGCGAGTGGTGGGCTGCCTGAGGCAGCAGGTGTTAAACTAGTTTCTCGACGGAGGGCATTAGCGTGACGCAGTTAGTTGCCCAACATCTCGCCTCTCCCTCATCATCTGTCATTGCTGACGCAGGGGCTCTCCCTCGTGATGCGATAAGACGCTCTATACTCACGGATGCTTCTCAACTCGTGAGACCGCGCATCGCAATGATGGTGCTCGTGACTGTTTTTGCGGCAATGTGGCTCACATCAGGTTCTCGTGAACTGAATTGGTTCTCTGTTGTCGGCGTTTTGTTTGGCACAGCAATTGTCGCAGCGAGCTCCAGTGTCGCAAATCAAATTCTTGAAAGAGATACAGACAGGCTGATGGCTCGTACGGCGTTACGGCCTCTTGCTGCTGGACGACTGTCGAATCGCTCTGCCTGGGTTCTCGTTGCAGTGGGTTTCATTGGAGGCTCTGGATGCGTGTGGTTGGCAGGAAACCTGCAGGCCGCTTTCGCAGCAATGCTTACGTGGATTCTTTACGTTGGGGTGTATACGCCACTGAAAAAAATTACGCCACTCAATACAGCAGTTGGCGCTGTTGCAGGTGCCTTACCGATTGCGATTGGCTGGCTTGCTGTAGATGGCCCGCAGCAACTACTGGCTGGTGACATTGCTGCATCGCTCGCTGTAGCAGCCCTTGGCACGGTGCTCTATCTGTGGCAGTTTCCTCATTTCATGGCCATTGCCTGGCTCTATCGCAAGCAGTACGGCCTGGCGAATCTTAAAATGCTCACTGTTACTGACCCAAGCGGTTTACGGGCAGCGGGTCAGTCGTTAGCAGCAGCTCTCGCCATGATTCCGGTAAGTTTGGCAATGGCAATACCAAGCGGCAGTATCCGGATGTTTCTCACTGCGGCACTTGCATCTACCGTCTATGTGCTTGTTTCCGTAAACTTTGCTTTCCGACGAGATGATCGGTCCGCCCGTATTCTGCTCTTTACTTCGCTGGGTGTGCTTTTGATTCTTATGACGTCTGCAGTAGCCTTTAGTGCCCCAAAGATTTTGACAGGTTCGTACCTCTAGTTCTTTTTTGTTTTTGAATTACCACACGACTCGAGATATTCGATACGTTTTATGAATGCTTCAGCTGCCATTGGCCATGAAAGTCACGGACACCATGGTCCAGTCCTCCAATATCAACCTGGTTTGCCGCTTTCTCGTGGCAAACTTATCATGTGGCTGTTTCTGTCGACAGAAATCATGTTTTTTGCAGCCTTGCTCGGCAGCTACGTCGTCCTTCGCTTTGGTGCCGCCGTGTGGCCCAAGCCCCATCATGTCCACCTGAGTGAGCCAATTGGTGCATTCAATACGTTTGTACTCATCTGCTCGAGCGTCACCGTTGTGCTTGCACTTGAGGCAGCCCGAGCAAATAAGCGGTCTCTCGCAAAAGCGTGGATGCTCATTACGCTCATACTGGGATCTCTTTTTCTTGGCGTAAAAGCATATGAATATTCTTCCAAATTTGACCATGGTATTTATCCCTGGGCTCCACGTGGAAGAATTTATGAGCGTCCTGATCTCTATTACGGGTCAGCCGTGCGAGCAAGACTGAGTGATCCGGCAATTCTTGCAAAACTGAAGGAGCTCGATGGGCGTCCTGAAAACGAACTTTCAGATGCTGAGATCACGGGTCGCCGCCGCCTGAAGCAAGTTCGAGACATGGTCAATAACCCCGACCAGCAGGCGTTCGATCTTGCAGTTGTTGCAGATCAGATCATGCCACTTCCGGGAGAAGGGGCCGACAGCCATGACCATGGCGGTGGACTCAATGACACATTTGCATGGCTTCAATTACCGGCAGTCATACCCGGAGGGAATATGTGGGCGAGTACCTATTTCTTTCTGACTGGCTTTCATGCGATTCATGTCATTGTTGGGTTGATTGTATTTAGTATTTTACTTCTTTATGAACTGGGCCCTAAAGCCGCTGGTATGATTGAAAATGCTGGTCTCTATTGGCATTTTGTAGATCTTGTTTGGATATTTCTTTTTCCACTTTTGTATTTGTTTTAAAGATATTTGTTGAGAACATTTCTGATCGCATTGTTAGAAGGCAGTTATGAGCAATTCAGAGCCCCACAAGAGTTCGAATGCAGCGCACGGGCCAATTACTTCACCAGGCAAGTTGCCTGAAGAGATTGAAAGTGTCGCAGAGGACGAGCAAGCACATGAGCATCATGGCGGAATTATGCAGTACATGGCTGTATTCGTCGCACTATGCTTTTTGACAACGATGTCGTTCCTGACCTACTCGTCCTATTGGCCATGGAGGGATGAGCCACAGGTCGGCTGGGCCTTTATGATGGCAGTTTCGTGTACAAAGGCATTACTCGTGGTGCTCTTTTTTATGCACGTCCTATGGGAGGCCAACTGGAAGTACGTGCTCACAATTCCTGCGGCCATGATGGCCATTTTCCTTACTATTATGTTGATACCAGACATTGGCCTGCGGAACCGTATGGTTGCTCAGGAACGTGCCCTCCATATGGCCCGTGGGTCTGATGTTTTGCTTTTAGAAAAAGCTGCATCCGCTGATTCATCAGATGAAGTTGAGAAGCATGAGCACGAATAATTTTCAAAGTGGAAAGCGAGTGGCCGCTTTCCTGACACTACTGGCCACCAGTTTCATTGGCTGTGGCGATGCCGGTGATTTAGACAAGATGCAGGCCCGTTCGAAGTCTGTCAGCGTGAACAAAGGTGAGAAATCCTCTGATGTGCCTACATTCCCTCTGGGCCAACCTGCAGAGAGATTTGAATTGACGGACCAGGAAGGGAATCAATTCGATTCAGCAAGCCTTAAGGGCAAAGTGTGGATGGGCAGTGTTTTTTTTGCCAATTGTCCGGGCCCATGCTTTCGCGAAAATCAAGCAATCGCTGATATCCTTCGTGAGATAGACGATCCGAATTTTGTAGCTGTAAGTCTGACTTGTGATCCCGAGAATGATACCCCTGCCGCGCTGGAGCACTACGCCGAACGGTTTGAGGCAGATCCTCAGCGATGGAAATTCTTAACCGGTGATATGGACGTTATTAAACGGGTGGGCACCAAGACATTCCTGCTGCCAGTAGAAATTGGCGTGCATTCTGAGCGAGGTGCTGTGTTTGATCGCGAGGGGCGACTCCGCGGCAGTTACCATCTGTTGCAGGAAGACAGAGTGGAACGGCTGAAAAAACTTATTCGTGATGTTCTTGCAGAAGATGAGGCGACTGCCAAGGCCGAGGGATCGAATTAATGGGATATGAGTGGCTTGCGACATTTAATGCGATTCTCAATGGTATTGCCGCTGTGCTTCTTGTTGTGGGATGGGTCCTTATCGCACGTGGCAACTGGAAAGCTCATCGCGCGGTCATGATCGCAGCTTTTTCGGTTTCGACAGTTTTTCTCATCTCATATCTGGCCTACCATTATCTGGTTGGTCATGTTTCGTTTGGCGGGCAGGGCCTGATACGAGTCGTATACCTCTGCATTTTAGTGTCTCATATTATTTTGGCAGTTGCGGTTCCAGTGCTGGCAGTCGCCATGTTCGTTCTTGCGTTTCGTGGCAGATGGCATCGTCATCGGCAACTGGGGAAAGTCACGTTGCCAATCTGGTTGTATGTATCAGTGACTGGTGTCATCATTTATTTCATGGTGTACATCTTCTTCCCAAGTCGAAAAGACCATGCAAAAACGGTGCTTAATCAGAAATGCACGTGTTGTTCTCTGGCATAAATAACAAATCATCCGCGAAGCCTTCTTCCGAGATTAAAAGATTGGCTGATTATTTGTGCGATCTGTTTTTAAACAACGACTTTGATGCATCTGAGTAGCCAGCTTGATGCCATGCAGCCGCACCGCTTTATTTTGTGATGAGGCACCGTGAAGAGCCGCGTGGAGATTGGCGGAAAGCCCCCGGAACCTTTGTTTTAGCCGGCCCCGAGTAGAAAATGATCGTCCCTGTCTTGGTGCGGTGAATTGTCTATAATTAGAATATGAAAAAGTATGTGGTGACCTGCTTATTCGTGTTGATTGTTAGCATTTCCGTTGGGGGTGATGCGTTGGGTTGTCCAACCTGCAAAGACGGGCTGCAGGCAGCTGACAGCGAGGGTGCGAATATTGCTCGCGGATATTTTTATAGCATTCTATTGATGATTGCTATGCCGTTCACGCTTGCTGGATCATTTGGTTTTTATTGCTGGCGAGAGATGCGGCGGCAACAGCATGCTGAAGGCAGCAACGCCGCCAACATCGTCGTCCCCGTGAACGGGGTGCCTCGTATTTCCGCTCGTGTTTCCGATAGTTCTCCGGGAAGCCCGCATGAAAATCATGTGCCAAGTGTATCGACCTGAGAACTCGCGATTTCTTCACGCACGAATGCAGAGTACTATCGTTCTCTTTCTTTTGTTCGTACTTAGGGTCGGAACTGCATCATCGGCCGTTCAGTCACCAGCAGAATATTTTTCGACTTGGGGTCTTTCGCCGGCGTACGTGCAGGAGCAAACTGCAGTCATTACCGGGCGAGATGAATTCTCTCTTTCCAGTGCCGAATTCCAACTGATGGTCCGGATACTGGACCGTTTTCAGGGGGCCCCAAATCAATGGCGGCAGGAATGGGCAAACAGTTCAGTTGAATTTGAAAGTGGTCAAGCAAAGAAGTGTCAGGAGCAATGTCGATCTGTTCGCATGCGTGGGCAGATCACCAAGGTCATCAGGGTGACAGCTCCAGACGATGTGGCAATGATCACAACGTCGAAAGACATCTTTGCAGTACAGCTTCAACTGAATAACGCAGAGAAGGCGTGGCTGGTGGTGCCGGATCTTCCTGTCGGTCTACCCGTCAATAATCATCTCAATGAAAAAGGTGGAGCTTCAGCGATCCTGCTTCACGTCCCGGATCGTGCACCAAACACGGAAAGCGAAAAGCCGATTCTTGCAGTAGCTCAGAGACTGGAATGGTGGCCAGAGACGCCGTTTGGAAGACTTGGTATGGACTATGGCTTGTTCACATCTGTTGATGACGGCATGTCTCTACAAGAGGCAGAGGCAGAGGCGTTTTATGCCAGTCTTTCGGCGAGCAAGAGCCAGATAAACATTCCTGACGCCCCTTTACTTGATGACACGTCGCTGGTGTCATTGCTTGACCCTGCCAGCGACTGGTTGCGGCTGCATCGTGGTGATCAGATAGTACTTAATGGAACAGCTCGTCGCATTACAAAAGTTCTTGTGGAGTCAGGTCAGAATCAGGACAGACTCGGCAGTGATCACTACTGGGAGATTTTCGTTTTTGTTGCGACGCCTCTGCTCCAGATTGGCGAGGACTTCCAAGATACATACCCACTCGTTTTCTGTTGTACAGAACTGCCCCAAGGGTTGCCTGTCGGTGAACAAGTGAATGAACCAATTCAAATTGCCGGTTTTGTTTTTAAGCGATATCGGTATGTCACGCAGCGTTTGAGTCGCCAGAGAAATGGAGCTGAGATAGGGCGGCCTCAGGAGTCACCACTTCTCATTGGGAAAAGTCCGTCTTGGTTGCCAGCAAGGCAGCCATTGCAGTTTCCTGGTGGAATGACTTGGTTGCCTGTGCTCACTGCTCTCGCACTGGTTGGTTGGATTGTAAAAGGGTTTTGTCAGAGTAGCCGTCGTTCTCGATTGGCAGAGACTCTTCCTGACCAAATTCAACTTCCATAGGACTTTCAAGTTGGAAAAATAGGTAGAGAACATCTGATTTCGCGGTCAAATTGACCAACGCTTGTTGATTTTTCGAGATTCGCAACACTGAACACTCGGAAATGCTTTTGCGACTGGATATCTGTCGATCTTCAGAGCTGAAGCGTTATCGAGGAGCCTAGTATGCTTCTGTTATGCGGGTCTGGGGTGTCCCAGTATGTGTGGTCGAGAAGAGGTCCAAAATTCAAACAAGAGGTAAGGGAATGAGAAGAGCCAAGATTTCAATTATTGGTGCCGGAAACGTTGGGGCCACGACCGCGCATTGGTGTGCCGCTGCAGAGTTAGGTGATGTGGTTCTTCTTGATATCCCGGCAACTGAGGGAATGCCGGCAGGTAAAGCTCTTGATCTCTTTCAGGCTTCACCAATCATGGGTTTTGATTCGAAGATTACAGGAACAACCGATTGGTCTGATACGGCTGCGAGTGATGTCATAGTGGTCACGGCCGGAATTGCTCGAAAACCTGGCATGAGCAGGGACGACCTCTTGTCTACAAATGCAAAAATTGTAGGTGACGTTGCTGAGCAGATTAAACATACCAGCCCCGATGCGATTGTCATTGTTGTATCCAACCCACTCGATGCGATGGTGCAGCGAACATTTCAGGTGCTCGGTTTTCCGCCATCTCGAGTGCTAGGCCAGGCAGGTATTCTTGACACGGCACGCTACCGGGCATTTCTGGCCATGGAATTAGGTGTGAGTGTCGAAGATATTACTGCAATCCTTCTTGGTGGGCACGGGGACACGATGGTTCCAATCCCGAGTTGTACGAGTGTTGGGGGTATTCCAGTCACCCAATTAATAGCAAGTGACCGACTTGATTCAATTGTGGAACGGACACGAAAAGGAGGCGCTGAGATTGTCAGTTTGCTTAAGACAGGCAGCGCGTATTATGCACCAGCTGCGGCAAGTGCCCAAATGGTCGAGGCCGTTGTTCGGGACAAGAAAAGGTTGGTTCCTTGTGCGGCCTATTGTGATTCCGAGTACGGTGTTGGTGGCTATTTTGTGGGTGTCCCAGTTATCTTGGGCGGCAGTGGAGTAGAGAAGATCATCGAACTCTCGCTCTTGCCGGATGAAAAAGCAGCATTAAATAAAAGCATTGATGCAGTTCGAGAGCTTGTTGCTGCCATGGGGCGACTAACGGCTTAGCCAAGAGGTTCGCTAGCCCTCCCAGTCCTCCTTGCCCACCAGCTCCTTCTGAAGCACTTTGTTTTTAACGGGTAAGGCTGCCATTGCTCGGATTGCGCGACTGCGTTAAAAACCCGAAGCATGGTGCCATGAACGTGATTGTTTGTGGTGACAGCCACCAGTCAAAGAAACTGGTATGTGCATCGAGGATTTCGCAGAGGAGCCGGAATGGTTAATCAAAGTAGCCGTTGGATTGAAGACTACAGTAGCGTTCATGGTGTGTCGTCATGTTGGGATGGCCTGAGTAGCGATTGCAGCATCCAGCCCGAGGTTGAACAAGACCGTGTCTTTTTACCTCTCGGCTACGAGCCCGGGTATGACTATCCATTGCTTGTCTGGCTTCCACAATCGGCTGATACTTCCTTTGACTTGGGTCGTACGATGATGCGAATGAGTTTGCGGAACTATCTTGCGGTGTTGCCTGCTGTTCCGTCTGATTCGGAGAGTTGCTTTCAGGCGATTGACGCAATGGTTGATCGATATAGTGTTCATCGTCGTCGAGTTTATCTTATTGGAGTTGGGGCAGGTGGGGAGAATGCTTTTCGTTTGGCATGTCAAAATCCAGAATCATTTGCTGGTGTTGTCTCAGTGAATGGTCAGTTTCCTGTCAATGAGGGTTTGCTTGGTCAGTTTGAGTGTGTTCGCTCGTTGCCGATGATGCTGTGCTGTGACGAAAGAGCAAACGCAGCAGATTCATTGATGGCCCGTGATATTGATAAAACCCTACGACTCTTTCATGCTGCTGGTGGGCTTTTATCACTTCGAGTGTACCGAGATAAAAGTAAAAGCAGCTTTCCGCGGGTGCAGTTGGCAGATATTGTTGGTGATATTGATCGATGGATTATGGATGAGGTTTGCCGTGTGCCAAATGACCAAGTAACCGCTCTTGTCTAGTCTTGAACATGCTCAAAGTAAGAAGGCTCTATGATGAAGGAATCGGTAAAATCGCTGCAGTCCACTAACAGTTGGGGTCATGGCGCGGCTTTGCAAGGAATCGTAGAAGACGTCGTGAGCGATTTGCAGCGGCATCATGCTGATACGGGGGGAGCACTGCCCCATGTGGCAGTCGATGTTCCTCGTGATCATAAATTTGATGGCAGTGTTGCTGCTCTGAAAGAGTTGCTCAGTGTTTGGCTCCGAGAGGCGGTGCGGGCTGCCGCTGGTAATGCAGCGATGGCACGTACTGCAGAAGTCCTGGTTACAAGTGTTGACTATCCGGATTGTGTCGAGATTGAAATTGCTGACAGTGGTCCGTCGCGTGTAGAACGGCAGGGCCTTGGTGGCGGTGTTGTTGGTCGCGTGCATGTAAGTGTCCAGCAAAAACTACTTGATCAGGTTCGTGGAGATGTACGGCTTGATGACTGTGCCGAGGGCGGTGTGGCGGTAACGTTACGGATCCCGAAGGTGGCCTCACAGCGAATGGCTGCTTAATTAGTTCACCTTTCTGGAATGGAGATTTCTGCATGGATGCAGCAATCGAAGCTGGTTCAAGACGTCAGTCTGGTATGCGACCGATTCAGGTAATTGGCCTGTTTTTTCTGTTGCTTGCTGCAGTAGCTGGCGGCTTGTTCATTGATTTTCCTGAGAAGGAGAAGGCTGGCGAAGTTGAATTGCTCGCAGGGGCGGTTCTCGGCCCGGCTGATCTCGCTGTTATCGAAGCCGTCTTTGATCGGTCTGGTCTTGATTCATATCGCGTAGTCGATGGTCGTCTTTATGTGAATGGCGGTCAGCAGAGTAGCTATCTGAGAGCAGTTGTTGACGCAGGTGCATTGCCTCCGGAATTCGGTGGAAGTCTACGGCGAGCCGTTGAGAGTGACAGTCCTTGGCGAAGTAAGGAGACCCAGGCAGAGTTGGTGCGGGTTGCTACTCAGGAAGAGTTGTCGCTGGTAATTCGGACAATGCCAGGAATTGAGCAGGCTGCAGTGCTTTATTCAGGGAGTAATTCAGAGGGGCTGTTTCGTGAGGCGAAGACAGATGAACACACGGCGAGTGTTAGTATTCGGACAGAGGCAGGCGAAGAACTGGATCGACATCGAGTTCAGGCTATTCGCGTGCTTGTGGCCTCTTCAATCGCAGGGCTTCGTGTTGAGCAGGTGGCGCTTACTGATCTGCGAAGCGGTCAGGTGTTTGATGGCCCCCTCGTGTCGGACTCTGAATTTGTTACCACAGACCCAGATCGAGCCAGAGCTGTCGCGTATGAGCATCATGTCACTGCAAAGATAAGGCAGGCGTTGGCTTTCATTCCTGGCGTTTTCGTTGAGGTGAACGCGTCTGCCATTGAGCTGGCCGCTGGAGATGTCAAAGGCAAAGAAGAAACGGGAGGCGATGTCAGGGCCGCCGCGAATGTGCCTGCAATTGTCGGGGTAGGGCTAGGCAGTGTGAAACGCAAGCCGATCACTGGGCAGGTCGTTCATGTTTCCGTGGCGATTCCCGAAACGTACCTCGATCGTTTGCGTGAAGAGATTTACGACAGTGTCGCCGATCCAGCGGGTTCTGAAATTGAGAGGCTGCGTACGCTTGTTGCAGGACTGGTTCCTGCCACCGAACCGTGGGGTCGTGCTGTGGTCACGATTACTCGGTATGCAGGTCATAGTGCGGCTCGCAGCGATCAGGGTGATGTAGCGTTTCCAGATCAGGTAAGTGGTAATGACGCTCAGTCCGTGCCGGCATACTCTTTGTCGACCTTTTTTCCGATTGAACAGAATTTTTCAATACGATCCGCAATGACAGGAAAACGCATCGCGTTATACGGGTGCATGGCATTAGGCCTTTCCGTCGTCCTGATGTGGTGGCCGGCGTGGCGGAAACAGGGACAGCGGTCAGATTCTTTAAAAGAACATGATCATGGTCATGATCGTGACGTGATTGATTGGGCGACACTCAGGCGGTCGCATCAGTACGAAGGGCAGAATGAGGCATAGTGAGCCCTATGAAAGCTTTTTCTTTTTACGAGAAGTGGTTGGGCCATATTTTTATTGTGGTAATGTCCGTCTCTGCACCTGCTGCGATGTGTGCAGATGACGCGCCTAACGCCCCCAGGACGATCGGTAGTTTGCCTAGTATTCCACTTTCTTTGGAAGGAACTTCGGCAAGTCAACCTTCCGAGCGGTCAAGTGACCTTGCCTGGAACAGCGAGGTGGCTTTTGACTGGAAGGCGTGGGCCGTGGTTGGTTTTGCTGGAATTGTGTTGGTCGGCATTCGGCTCATTAGTCGCCGGGCAGTCTTTAAGATGCCTAGTGATGTGTTTGAGTTGCTTGGCGAAGCAACGCTAGGCGGAGGGCAACCAGTGAGAGTTGTACGTTTCGGACCGAAGACGCTTTTGGTGAGTGTAGGAAGTGGTGGTCCGAAGACGCTCTCGGAACTTGATGACCCTCTCGCTACAGAATGGATTGCTGCAGCCTGTCGTGGAGAACAGACTCTCCGATCTTTGGCGAGCCATTCAATGACTGGTAATGATTCGAGTGGCGCTGATGTTGCTCATGTTCTTGAGTCGGTTCAGAAAGAAGATGAAAGTAGCTCTGTTCGTTCACATCAGTCTGAGGTGGCGTAATGACTGCCTCCGGGTTGAGATTAAAAAAAATTATCCTCACTCTGGTGCTGGCTCTGATTGCATCAGGTTCCAAGGCTCAAGAAATTCAGCCCGTTGCTGATCCGTCGCAGTCGGAAACAGTGAATGGCGGCCCCGATGCCGGAGACATTGCCGAGGATGTTTTGCCATCGAATGAAGATCAATTACCTGGAGTCATAACAGGTTTCCTTGATCGTCGTTGGGCCGATCGTCTCCTGCCAGCGGCATTGACATTCGGAGTGATGAGTCTGGCTCCAGCGCTCTTACTCATGACAACATGCTTTGTTCGAATGTCGGTCGTCTTGTCACTCACAAGGCAGGCTATCGGTACTGTGAATCTTCCCTCAACCCAAATTATTACATCGCTGGCATTGTTTCTGTCCGCACTTGTGATGTGGCCAATTTGGACCACTGCCTATCAAGCAGGGATTGAGCCCTATCAGGCAGGAGAAATTACTCTTCAGGAAGCGCTAGAACGTGGGAGTCTTCCGGTTCGGCGATGGATGGCATATCAGATAGAGGAAGCGGATAATCGTGACACGGTTGCGTTGTTTCTTCAGCGACACCCGGGCGGTATGAAGCAAGTAGATAGTTATGACGAAATCCCTACCGAGGTTCTCCTGCCAGCTTTTCTTGTGAGTGAACTAGAGGTCGCATTTATGATCGGCTTTCGTATCTTGTTGCCATTTCTTGTTCTTGATTGCGTTGTTGCAACGCTGGTTGTTTCAACGGGTCTTGTCATGTTGCCCCCTACGATCGTTTCTTTGCCGTTGAAGCTACTCGTTTTTGTCATGGCGGATGGCTGGTCACTTGTTGTTCGGGGGTTGCTCGACGGGGTTCGCCTGAATACTTCATAGTTTTCCGCGGCTCTATTGTTTTCGTCACTCTGGTCTGACAGTTTTCAGGAAGTGTTGTATGGCAAGCTTTGATCTTGTTTCACTCGTTCGGTCTTCACTCATCGAAGGCGGCTTGCTGCTGGCTCCGGCTCTTTTGGCTGGCCTGTCTGTGGCTTTGGTGGTTGGTGTTCTGCAGTCAGCTACCGGAATCCACGAGCCGCTCATTGGTATGGTTCCACGGCTTGTGGTCATGGTGGCTGTCATATTTATAACAGGAGGTTGGATGATCGAACGATTTGTGAGCCTTTTTCAGGCTAGTGTTCTTTCGCCTTAAGAGGAGTCTTGGTTCCTCATGACATTGACGTGTGTTTTGCTGGCCACCGAATCAGTAGCCAACCTAGGGTTCTTCGACTTGTTTTCGGAGTCAACGTTGTTCGTATCTGCCGGAGTCCTGACTCGCATTGCTGGTGTTTTGCTCGGCGGTGGTATGCGGCTTTTTCCAGGTGGGACTGTTCATCTTCGACTTGCGATTCTTTTTATTCTTGGTCTTGCCGCTGCACCAGTAGCGATCTCCGTGGTGCAGGTGCAGAACATGGCCGAAGAATTGTTTTTCCCTATGGTATTTTCAGAACTACTTGTCGGTGGCTGTCTTGGTTTGTCGATAAGCTTTCTGGCTACAGTTTTCGAGTCTGTGGGTAGTGTGTTTGCCAATGTCGCAGGACTAAATTGGGCAGATGTTTTTACGCCGGGCGGTAGTGGAGGCCCTGGTGTCGCCCGTCTTTGTGGATGGGTAGGCCTTGCCTCGTTTGTCGTAGCCGGCGGCCAACAGTTAGTAGTTGCAGGATTAATCGATAGTTTCCTACAGATGCCTGTAGGTGCACTTGCTGGAACAACTGAATTACTCGGAGTGCCAATTGTAATGAGGTTGATCGAGTTGCCATCTCTTTGCCTTCAGCTGGCGCTCATGATTTCCGCTCCTATTCTGGTTGCCGTGATAACAGCACATCTGACGGCAACAATCTGTATGCGTTCTATAGCGGTCACGCCTGGCCCGGGACTTCTGCAGGGTATCGCAGCTGCCGTGATGCTCGGTGGCCTGATTGTTGGAAGTCAGCAGTGGGCTGGTCATGCAGGGGAAATTCTCCGCGCTCCATTCGAAGCTAGTTTTGAATCAGCAGATTCGGTCTATCCTGCAGCCAGTCAAGGTGCTGTTGAGACGGGAGGTTGAGTCAGTGAGTGAAAGTCATGATCGAACCCTTCCTGCCACGCCTCGCCGCAGAGAGGACGCTCGGAATAAAGGACTGGCTCCAACGGGTGCTGTGTTGGGGTGGCCTGCTATGGCAGCCGTGGTTTTGGTTGCACTGCCAATTTGGTTTCGTGCGACAGTCTCAGCTGCAGTCGCCGCAATTGAAAATATTCAAATGACTGGAGAGGGTGGAACGTATCATATTTTTCTACCACTCATTTTTCCGACAATTGTTGTTGTCGTACTTGCTCTCGGTGTTCTGTTGCTAGTCCGTACATTTTTTGACGGTGCGGCATGGCGAATTGACCGCCTTGTTTTTCGGTTTGAGCGGATTGACCCGAGCATTGGTTTACAACGTATTGTCTCCGCGGCCACTGTTGTTCGGGCGGTGCTTTCTTTTGTTGGTTTTGCTGTACTCGTCACTGCGGCCTGGTTATTGGCAGGTCCGCTCATTGTTGTTCTGGGTGATTTGCCGTTGCGTCTCGGTCGTGGGGCAGGGCAGGGTAGTGAAGTGCTGTCTGCAGCAGTGAATTATCTGTGGGGCATGCTGGCAGTCGCAAGCATTGTCTCTGCTGCGGATTGGTGGCTCCAGCGATTCCGTTTTGAAAGAAAGATTCGGATGACTCCGAATGAGTTGCGTGAAGAGTTAAAGGGACTGCGAGCAGATCCAAAGGTGCGGTGGCAGCGTAATAGGTAGTGTGATTACACGCGCAGTTCGCTTTCGTCAGTCCGCTCAGAACAGTTCTTTAAAGCTTCTTTCACTGGGCCATCGAGAAACTCATCAACCTGAGTAACAGCGCGTCCCTCAAGGCCTTCTATTGTCAGTGCAGCTTGTAGATCAACGTTCTTAAAAAGCGGATCTTCGGCGAGGCGTTCGACCAGATCGTTATCATGACCACCTCGGATGCCTGCTGTGGCTGCGTGGCTGTGGCGACGAATTGCTTCATGAAGTTCTTGTCGATCACCTCCGGCAGTTGTCGCAGCCATCAAGAGGCGTTCGCTAGCCAAGAATGGAATATGCTGCTCAAGGTTGCGACGAATGCTTCCGGGAAGGACGACAAGTCCGCCAGCGATGTTTGAATAGATCACGAGTACCGCATCCGTTGCAAGAAAAGCCTGTGGTAGTACGAGGCGGCGAGGAGCCGAGTCGTCGAGTGTTCGCTCGTACCACTGCACTGCAGCCGTTTGGCTAGCCGTCTGCTGAAGACCCATTGTAAACCGACTTAGGCCGCACATTCGTTCCGCCCTCATTGGATTTCTCTTGTACGGCATTGCAGATGATCCAACTTGATCAGTTTCAAAAGGCTCTTCGAGTTCACCCCATGCCGCTGCAATTCGAAGATCGTTCCCAGCTTTGTGGGACGATTCTGCAATGCCACCAAGAGTTGCCAGAACTTGGGAATCAATTTTCCGAGGGTATGTCTGTCCGGTGACTGGAAACGATTTCTCAAAACCTATTTTTTTCGAAACAAGTTCATCAAGGTGTCGTACTTTCTCGTGGTCTCCGTCAAACAACTCAAGGAAACTAGCTTGTGTACCAGTTGTGCCTTTCACGCCACGGGCACACAGGTGCGCACGTCGATGATGGAGTTCCTCGAGGTCGAGAAGGAGATCAAGAATCCAGAGGCAGATCCGCTTTCCTATGGTAGTTGGTTGAGCTGGCTGTAGGTGCGTACGCCCAAGACAGATTATTGACTTGGTTTCACGTGCTTTGCTTGCCAGCCTTTCAATGACAGTTGCCAAACGTGCTGTTACTAGGTCGAGTGATTCACGAATTAAGAAAAGATCGGTGTTGTCTGTAACATAGGCACTTGTTGCCCCAAGGTGCATAATAGGCTTAGCTTCGGGGCAGTCTTCTCCAAAGGTATGAAGGTGAGCGAATACATCATGTCGTGTTTGGCGTTCGAATGCGGCCGCTTTCGCAAAGTCAATGGTGTCTAGATGTGACCTCATCTGATCAAGCTGGGAGGGCGTTATGGGTAATCCCATCTCAGCTTCTGCCTCAGCAAGTGCGAGCCACATTCTTCGCCATAACCCATATCGATGCCGATCACTCCAAATATATGCCATCTCTTTCGAGGCATAACGGTCGGCTAATGGATTGCCCCACCGTTCAGTTCCCTCGGATTGCTCGTTCACCATTTTTTCAGTCATCACTAGCCTTTGTTAAGAGTGTGTTCGGTTCTTGGGTTGCTTCTGTGGCTTTCCGGTCGATGTTGACATCATGCAGAAGAAACGCTCAATAGCTAGCCTTGCTCGTGGGCCTCGAGATGCTTCCGCTTTCAGTGATCGATCAAGAGACTCCAGCCAGTTTGGGAGTTGGCGACATCGATGGCTACCAAGACTCCGTAACGCCATTTCAGCCTGTGACATGGCTTTTGGCCAGCTCGCGACTCCGGCCTCTTTCAGTGCCGCGGCAAGACTGGCTGGACGTATGGGGCCTCCCAGCAATCGTGCTGCTGTCGAATAGCGTCGAAGTACGGTTGCTGCCTGAGCAGTCAGTCCAATAGGGCTTTCGCCAGATTGCAAAAGCTTGTCAAGGAGCGAGATGGCTTCAGTCGTTCGACCTGCCGCCGCTGCGTCAACCATTTCCCAGACGGTTCGTTGGTTCCCCATACCCTCGAGTGAATCAACCATTTCTGGCAGAAGTGTCCGGTTTCCTTCCTGAGGTAAGGCTGACGCAAAGGTTGTGAGAGCCTGATCGATTTGACCAAGTTCGTTACCAAGACGTTCGAGTATCGTGCCTGCTGTTGCTGCGGGCAAATCAATTGAGTGTGCTTGGCTCGCCCATTGGCGAAGCCATTTTGTAAGGTCGAATCGGGGAGGTGTTGAAGTGGTAATAGCGAGGCCGTGTTGATGAACCGCTTTCGCTAGACGGGTGTTGGAAGGAAAACTTCGCATTTCGAGAATGAGGAATCCATCAGGACCGGGTTTTTGACTTGCAACACGTTCAAGAATTTCTCGATGCGCTGAAACAAATGAATCAGCTCGTCGAACGATAGCAATTCGTGCTGCATCACTAAACATTGGGACCGTTGCAACTTCGTCAAGAATATCTCTTGGATCAGGCTGATCGTCACCTGAGAATTCACGGCATGCCCATGAAGTGTCATCTTCGTCCGGGTGTATGCACTTTCGTAGCCGAGATAGGATCAGGCGATTCACAAACTGATCATCACCAACGAGCACAACCATTGATGGCTTACTGTCCCCTCCAATGATCAGATTTTTGAGGTTTTTTGGATTGAGCAGCAGATCGAGTCCCAGCACTCCCGCCGTTTTTTTTGCCACTGGTCTCCTCCTCTGGGAATGAAAGAAAATCCCTCACACGCAGTGTAGCGAGATTTATTAGGGAGAGGTCAAGCCTCTGGCGAAAACCCGGCAGAGAAGGGCGCCTTCGATAGATAGATGTTGTTTTCAGGGGCTGTCCGTAGGCAAGATCTGAGGACTGCCAAGTGTGCCAATGAAACGAGCCGTGCGTAAAGTGATTGGCTCAAGCGTAATGCTCTCACCGATGTTTCCAGCTGCATCAGGCATCTCAATTCGAACAAATACACGACTTGGGAGGGATCGATGTGGCTTCCAGCTGAACGTACCGTTGGTAGCCTGGTCCGTTGCTATTGTGGCCCAGGGTCCAGTTTTATGAGGAGAATATGACAACCGAACGCTGTTTGGAATCGCCAAGGGGTCTTCAAATGCATATTGAATATCGAAAGCATCAGAGTCATTTCCATCAACCATGGTCACGTCAAGACTCGTGACTTGTGGTGGCGTTGTATCGATTCCTATCCAGGTTGATGGTGATTCACCTGCCCGAGGGGAGATTGCAGGGCCAGGGATATCTCTGACAATTTCCAGACGACATCCAAAGAGTCCCTCCCCCTGGAATTCAACATTGATAGGACTTGCTGTGTCTTCGTCAACCGCGATTCGCTCCCATGTGTGTCCACCATCTCGAGTGCTCCAAAGTTCCACTCGGAAAGGACCTTGCAGGTCTTCAGGCACATCAAAACTGTACTCCCAGCTAAAATTTTGTACTCGCATGAGGTGGAGTGGGCTGCCTTGGTATTGCGATACAAATCTAGTTTCCAGATTCTGTGAAGAGTTCGGTTTTCGCAAATTTTTCTCTATGGCGTCTGCGAGTGTTGGTGAGGAAATTGTGAGTAGGGGGGCCGTTGAACCGCCTTTATCATTACGTTCTTCTGTAGTTTTGGATTGTGCAGGCGAATGTTGAGCGTAGGCAACAGGTTCCCCTCCTGACCACGGATTGCCAGGAGTTGGTTGCCACCCCACACCTGTGGTGCTCGTTCCTGAGATCGGATTTTTCACGATAACAGATTGGGTCTGGCGATTGGATCTGGCAAGTGGTGATGGAAGTGCAGGTGTAATTATTTCATTTGCAAGATCAGATTGAGATACGTTTGGATCAGTAGGCAACATTGAGAATTGCTTCGTTGTGCGATGACCAGCACTATCTGCAACAGATATTTTTACAGTCAGTTCACCAACTTCCTGTCCAGCCCACCATATTTCTTCTCCAATAAGATGCGCCGGTGAGGTTCTTGAAAGAACGGGCTCGGTGGCAATTGATTTCCAATCGCCACTTGTTTGCCGGTATTGGAAGAGAATCGAATCTACATCAATCGAGTCGTCTGCTGCAGCATAGCGGCAAACGATTTCACCATCTGCTCCTTTCCACACGCGACCAGAGAGTCGGGGGGCTGCGGCATCAACAAGAACTCGTGCATCAGGCCCCTCACCACCTCGGGCTCTATTTTTTTGGTCAATTGCACGAATACGAAACCAATATTCACCGTCAGTATTCGCTTCAAACGGGATGGATGAATTTGGTGGTGAAGTTGAACCTGCTGGTGTCCAAGTAAGCCCAAAATCAGTTGATACACTCATTTCCACTTGCTGCACTTGGGCATCCGGTGTTGCCGGCTTAGGCAGGCGGAACGGTATTGCGAATTGCCGCTGGGTGGTGCGAACCAGCTCTGGCAGCCTCGCTGACTCCCCTGACGTCGTTGCTGAAAAGGCTTCAGAAAAGCCAGCAACAAGGCAGAGAAAGAGGAATAGCAAGGTTTTTAAGCGAAATATATCCATAGCCTTCATGAATCTTTCCAAATCTCCGTACATTGGCCTCACAATCGATATCGGCCATTTGTTTCCGAAAATCGTGCTTTTCCGATACAACAGATTTGGGCCATGGGCTCAAACGCACAATGTGTCGTTCAACTTCGCGGCTAGCGAAAACAGGGCTGCTGAAGTGAGCGGCAAAAGAAGGGTGGCCTACAGCGGCCTGGGGCGACGAAGAGGCATAGGTAGACTCATCGCGCTGTAAATTCGAGGCGAAAGATCACGATTTCCGACTCGAAAACAGCGTTTCAAAGGAAGGATAGGTAACTTTGGTCCCGTTGCTGATCAATTCGTTGATCCTTCTGGCTGTTGTCGCCTGTGGGATCGTTGTTATCGTTTTGATCCGTGAAAAACTCCGTGGAACTGGTGCGGGTCGTGGCGATTGCGACGAAACGTGGGAGCAAACACTCACGGAATATAAAAAACTGCGGGATAGAGGTGTGCTGGAAGAAGATGAATACCGAAGAATAAGAACACTCGGTGATTCTTTTTCGAATGTAGCCGGGAATTTGCCCGAGACGTCACTCGTGTCAGCATGGGTGACAGGAGAGAACAGGAGGAAGTAAATAGATGCCGACCGGAAAAGACGGGAATGGAATTGGACGCCGGGGGGCCGGTGGCACAACAAAGAAAAATGCTTTCTGTTCGTTTTGTAGAAAAAGCTACCGGGATGTTGGACCGCTGGTTGAAGGACCGGGTGATGTCTACATCTGTGGTGAATGCATTGAGTTGTGTCAATCAATTCTCGATCAAGAAAAGCGTAGAAGAGGAACAAGCAAACAACTCTTTACGTCTATTCCATCACCACGAGAGATTGTTGGGCATCTCGATCAGTATGTTATCGGGCAACATCATGCGAAGCGAGTTCTTTCTGTAGCAGTGCACAGCCATTACAAGCGGCTAATGATTGGAGCAGAAGGGGGCGACGTTGATGTTGAAAAATCAAATATTCTGCTGATGGGTCCAACGGGCTGTGGAAAGACTCTTCTTGCGAAGACACTTGCAAAAATTCTTGATGTTCCGTTTGCAATTGGTGATGCAACTACTTTGACAGAAGCTGGTTATGTCGGTGAAGATGTAGAAAACCTCTTGCTCAAGCTGCTCAGTGCAGCTGACTTCGATGTGGAAGCTGCCCAGAGGGGTGTCTTGTATATCGATGAGATCGATAAGATCGGGAAAACGAGTCAGAATGTCTCTATTACCCGCGATGTCTCTGGAGAGGGTGTGCAGCAGGCACTTTTAAAAATGCTGGAAGGAACAGTAGCAAATGTGCCACCGCAGGGCGGCCGGAAGCATCCTGAGCAGCAGTACCTGCAGATAGACACCTCGAACATCTTGTTTATCTGTGGCGGAACTTTCGTTGGCATGGACAAGATTATCGCTGGGCGTCTTGGCAAGCGAACCATTGGCTTCGGTCAGTCTAATAGCGTGGAGGCAGAGGCAGGCTTGGCGGAGTTGCTCCCGCAGATTGATTCTGACGATATCTTGGAGTTTGGCCTGATACCAGAACTTGTTGGGCGACTGCCTGTGATTTCTTCACTTGGGCCGTTGAGTGCAGAGGCCCTCGTTCGAGTCCTCCTCGAACCTAGGAACGCATTAGTGAAGCAATACCAGAAACTCTTCGAGATGGAAAGTTGCAAGCTTGAATTTACTGATGATGCTTTGCTGGCTATTGCTCGTCGGGCCCTGAAGAAAGAAACAGGAGCCCGAGGTCTGCGTTCAATCATGGAAGATGTAATGCTCGATGTGATGTTCGATCTGCCTGATAACACGGGAAGTAGCTATCTCATCGAAGCAGGGCATGTTGATGAAAAACAGCCGATTCTTCCAGTTCCAGCAGCTCGGCCGAAGAGTGCGTAGTCGGCTTGTTAGTGATTGTCAGCAAGTCGAACAAGGGCTTCAATTCCTCGCTCAAGCATGTTGTCGGAGACTGTATACGAGATGCGGAAGTGAGTGTCGGCACTGCCAAATACAGTGCCCGGCACAACAAGTAGTTGCTCTTGTTTCACGGCAAGTTCCGCAAAGTGCTCGGCAGAACCACCAGGAGTTTTTGGGTACAGGTAGAAAGCTCCATCGGGATGGGTGAAGTCATAGTGGTCACGCAGGCCCTCGACAAGACGGTCCCTTTTTCTTCGGCAGGCATTTAAAGACTCTGTCATGTTGCAGTCAGCTGCTGCAAGAGCGGCCCATTGCCCTGCTTGAGGTGAACAGACAAACGTGTATTGTTGCAGCGTAATACACGCGTCAATGATTTCCGGCGGACCGTGCATGTAACCAACTCGCCACCCGGTCATAGCGTGAGATTTTGAAAAGCCATCAAGGATGATAGAGTTTTCGCTAAATGTTGCAGCTGAGGAAAAAGGCTGGTCGTAACAGAAGCCCCGATAAAGCTCGTCGCTTATAAGCGTCACATTATGCTCGTCTGTTAGATGAGCCAGTCGCTTTAATGTCTCGGACGAAATCACCTTCCCTGTCGGGTTGTTTGGGCTGTTCAGCAGCACGGCACGAGTCTTTGGTCCGATACGAGACGTAACTGCATCTATGTCTATCTCAAAGGTCGGAGATAGATCGATCGCCACACAATGGCCTCCGAAGAATTCAATAAGCGGTCGGTACATGACGAACGCTGGTTCAAAAATAATGACTTCATCACCCGGGTCGATGAGTGCCATAAGTGCTAGGACTAATGCTCCACTCGTGCCACTTGTGATACAGAATGCTCGATCGGTCTGCCCAAGCTGTTCTTCGACCTCGCTCGAAATGCGTGAACGAAGTTCTGGTATCCCTTGCGTAAGCGTATATCCATTTTTGCCACTCATCATTGCGTCGTAGGCTGCGTTACGAGCGGCCTCTGGCATTGCA
>WLWE01000751.1_pt1 | contig 26948 bp, 24 predicted proteins | sample 6718301 | NCBI WGS metagenome assembly WLWE01 (sample SAMN12718691, study PRJNA515312) | sponge metagenome | isolation source: marine sponge | host: Mycale hentscheli | place: New Zealand: South Island, Marlborough, Capsize Point | collected 2003-05-01 | reverse complement strand
TGAATGATGATGCCACCACCAACTCCTGTACCAAGTGTCAGGAGGATGAGGCTCGTGTCATCTCGTCCGGAACCCACCCAGAATTCTCCGTATGCAGCTGCGGTCGCATCATTTGCATAGGTAACGGCATGGCCACAATGCTCCGCGACACGATCGCGCACCGGAAAATTCTCCCAGCCAGGAAAGTTGCCAGGTTTGAGCAAAACGCCTGTCGAGAGATCCTGTGGGCCTGGAGTGCCCAGACCAACGGCCGCTATGTCAGAGCGAGTAAGCCCAACACAATGTGCCAAAAGTTCAACAGAATGTCCCATTCGGATAGCAGCATCATCCGGCCCATTTTGGACATTGGTTGGTTCGGTATGAAATGCCACCATTTGTCCTTGCCCATCAACCAGTGCTGCCTTGATATTGGTGCCACCTAAATCAATTCCAACAAACAAAGGGCCGGATATATCGGCATCCGGTAGGAGTAGGCGCGGTGATTTAGTTACTGGCATCGGAGGGAGGTTCTTTGGGAGGACTTTTTTCAGCAGTTTCGGATTCTTTTGAGTCAATAGGCGGCTCATCTGATGGAGAGACTGATTGTTCAGCAGCTTCTATTTCTCGATCAGCAGCAGCCTTTGCTGCATCAGCTGATTCCCGGGCAGAGCGAGCTTTGTCAACTTCTTTTTCAGCAGTACTTGGTTCTGATGTTTCATCATTTTTATTGAGATCAAGAATTTCGATAGTCTCAATTTCAATAACTTCACTCGGAGGCGGCTCCTTCGAGGAGCATCCAATAAACCATGTGCTTGAGCTTACGAGACAAATTATACAGACAGCTTTCGTTTGATAGTTCTTGAGCCAATTCATGATGAGATTCCTCATAAAGGACAGAGAAGTATTCCTTGAGATCGTTCCATATTGATTCACTATCTTCAATTCAAAGTATGCGGTAGCTAAACCGCTGCTTCAATGACTTGTGCTGTGACAAGCCATTGAAGTTCTCCCGGCTGACTGAACCCGTTATCCAGACAGATTGAGGCAATGGCCCCTTTCTGCATGCGAATAGCGGCGTTGCCGTCTCCAATCGACGTTGCAACAAGTCGACCAACACACGGAGCATGACCCACCCATGCCACCTTGGCTACGTTTTCTTCAGTTGTCCATTCTGCAATTTCTTGCCAGTCCGACCCGGGAGCAAGCGAGTCATGAATCTCAAGGCGAGGAGTTTTGAGCACATCGACCATGATTTCTGCTGTCTCACGTGTCCGTACCAACGGACTTGTAACGACCAGGTCAACCTCCAGTCCAAAGCCTTGCATGAAGCGAATGAACTGTTCGAATCGCTTACGACCTTTTTTAGTCAGCCGACGATCATAATCGTCTTGATCAAGGCCGCATTCTTCGGCCCACGCATGACGGATAATGTAGAGCTGTGTTGGGAGCATGTGCATAAAAATATTGTGAATACCTTCTCGTTCTTGAGCAAGTCAGGATTTTCTCCAGAGGACGTCATCATGGATACTCATGCGGTGACGATCTTTTTCTGTCTCGTGCCACCAGCGGCGGGCATCGACTGGATAGCCAGCCGTTGGCTGGAGTGACGGTATGTGATCTGTCCAAAAGCAATTAAACACATCCATGGCGAGCTCACGGGTATATTTCGCTGTCATACTCGCAACGGCGACAGGCAGCTGAGATTCACCACCTACAGAAAAATGAATGAAGGTAGGACATTCTCTGTCATGAATACGATAATGAGAACAGCGAGCTGTTTCTGATAGTGGCTCGACTCTCGCCGCATCAAAGCAGTGTGAAACAACGCCTGCGTACCGCTTGCGGCCACCATGCCGATCACACCAGATAACAGCAGGCGTGTGAGGGTGCTGATTGCGAAGGTCAAAGGCAAGTTGCAGGGATGCTTGTGAGAGGATGTCTGACTTGTTCATTCCGTTGTCGAGTGCAGCATTAAACGTCTCTGGAAATATCCATCGACACGCCAGACCCGTCAGTCGAATGCCATGAGTCCGCAATTGTTTGGTTGACTGATCAGACTGCTCGATAGCGAGTGGTGCTTTCGTTGCAAGCGGCAGTGCTACCGCATTGAGTTTTTTCCAGCAGGTGAGTTCGGAATCATCGGGTGCTTTCAGTGCAAGTAATGAGAGAAGATGATCACTGGTTTTGGGTGTCGTGTTTGTTGCTATTTGAATTGCCGCGAACACACCTCGCTCTAATGGTTCAAGGGTTTCGGACTTTGTACTTTTCCGACTGAATATTTTTTTTGAATCACCCCAAGGTGGTCCTCGTCCTGCACGATAGTCATCATGAATATCATTTTGTAATTCAATGAACTGTTCCGCTGCCTGTGTGGATAAATGGTCATTTTGTAGTTGATCGATCTGCCATGATGAGCCACCGATAACAAGTGGGCCAAGATTCGGTCCATAACCCGCTTCATCAATGCCAATTACCAAAGTCATGAGCCCACACCTGCCGGAGGATTTGGTGTGCCGTTTGGGAATTGCCGACAATACTCATAGATGGCGACAGCGGTTGACGTGGCTGCATTCAGGCTGTGAGGTAATCCGGCCATTGGAATTTCTGCAACACGATCAAGCTGTTCTAGGATCTCTGGGTCGATGCCGAGTCGCTCATTCCCAATAACAAGAACAGTCTTGCTTACAAACGGAAATGAAAAGAGGCATTCAGAATGCGTTGACTGCTCAAGACCAACCAGCTCCCAGCCTGCGTGTCTCATTTTATCAAGGACAGGCGGTAGGCTTCGATGAACCTCGATTGAAATTTCCTGCGCTGCTTCTCGAGCGATTTTCTCATCGAGCTTGCTGGAACCGCAGGTAATTAAATGACGGATGCCAAAACATCCACAGGTTCGTACGATATTAGATAGATTCACTTTACTGCGAAAAGCAGGGCAGGCCACAATCAGGTCACGAGGACCAGCCAAGGGATGTGGCGGTCGATGTCGAATATGTTCAAACGATGGTCCTGTAGGCGATGACATGAGCAGTAGCATGACACGAAATACACAATTTCTAAAGCGGCTCATGTTGTTTGTCGGTGCAATTTTGATTGTCGGCTGTGGGTCGTATTGTGATCCACCAGCTGATCATGGTCTAAAGGGTGTCGTCCAACAGCCAGTCGCAAACCCTGTGCCTGTTTCCATTGCGGATCATTCGGAAATAGTCAACCGGATTGAGTCGCATCGTGGACAGGTCGTTGTCCTCGACTGCTGGAGCACTTCATGCCCACCATGTGTTAAGGAATTTCCGGGTCTCGTCGACCTTAAAAAAGACTATGGTGACACAGTGGCCTGTCTTTCACTATCGTTCGACTTTGAGGGGTTCGGTGCGCCTGAAGACGTACTCCCGCCAGTGAAGAAATTTTTGGAACAGGTTTCGGCGGGCGATATTGAGAACCTCCTCAATCGTGATGAGGCAGATGCCTTGTATAAAAAAATGAACATTACGAGTGTCCCCGTGGTTATGGTCTGGGGTCGTAATGGTACGCTGGTACATCAATTTGATGATGAGTATGCCAGTGAAAAACTCGGAAGATCTTTTACCTATGATGACGTACGCCAGGCGGTTGATCAGGCACTCAGCTCCCAATCGAAGGAATAATGCACGATGGTAGATGGGAAAAACAAAAAGAACCAACCGGTGTCACCAGCTCTTTCAGATGAAACTGCTGATGGGCCGACACAACACGATGTTGTTCGTGGTCCTCTAGGATTTGGAAGAGAAACAGTCGAGTCTCTCGTCATTGCATTTACGCTGGCTCTTCTGTTCCGTGCATTTGAGGCAGAAGCTTTTGTCATACCAACTGGCTCCATGGCTCCAACACTCATGGGTCGCCATAAGGATCTTGATTGCAGCGAGTGTGCTTTTAATTTTCAGGCTGGAGCCAGTCGAGAAGAAGATGATCAATCGCACACCCTGCGAACCGAATTAGGTCGAGTGAATCGCGAGATTGAGCGGCTACGACGGTTGGCTGATGATTCATCCGCAGGGCTTCAGCAGCGAGACGTGGCGCAGCAACAGCTTGCTGACCTCGAATCACCAAGTGGAAAATTGTCGGTGCTAAAAATGCGACTTGCCGGCAAGATGATAGCCTCAGCAACCTGCCCAAATTGTGGAAATGTGATGAAGTTGATTGAGGGTGAAGGGCCTTCTGTGACGTACGATGCACGCTATCCCTCGTACAACGGAGACCGAATTCTTGTTGATAAATTTGCGTACGACTTTCGAGAACCAAATCGGTGGGATGTTATCGTCTTCAAGTATCCTGAAGGGGCAAATACAAACTACATCAAAAGACTTGTCGGTTTGCCGAATGAATTGGTAAGTATTGCTGGAGGAGACATCTGGACGAGTCGTGATGGACAGCCAGCTACGATTGCCCGGAAACCACCGCATGTGATGCAGGCCATGTTACAAGTCGTCCACGACAGTAACTTTCCGGCCTCTCTTATGCAGACAGAGGAGTGGCCTTCCGCCTGGACTGATTGGGCGGATACGAGTGTGTGGAAGCCAGAGAGGGGCCGACGTCAATTCACAGCAACATGTCTGGCAGGACAGTCAGCGAGTCTTCGGTATCAGCGATTCAATCCGACGTCAGATGACTGGAAAGAAGTTCGGCTCGGAATGAGTGTTCGTAAAGATGTCAGACCTGCTCTCGTCAAAGACTTTCAGGCTTATAACGCGATCAGTCAGGGTGGTCATTGGGTAGGTGATCTTGCTGTTGAATGTGCGATTGAAAGCAAGTCCGACAGTGGTCGCATCGTACTTGATCTTGTTGATGGTGGGCAGCAACATTCTTGTTCAATTGACCTCACTGACGGTACGGCAACACTTGTCGCTGCGAGTGGTGTTAAAGCATCAACACCAACTCCTATACAAGGTAAGGGCTCGTGGGAGGTACTGTTCACGAATGTTGACGATGAACTTCGGCTTTTTGTTGATAGAAAACTTATGCCAACAGCTATACCGGTTGTGTGGAGTTCTGATATCGAAAAGGAGGCAACTCGTGATCCTCGACTTGACGTTGTTCAGCCAGGTTCGGCTACACCATCAGATCTCGCGCCTGTAGGTATTTCAGTGAAAGCAGAAGAAGAGCCCGTTTCCGTCGCAGTCTCCTCAATCAAAGTTCTTCGTGACATTTTTTATATTGGCGCTATTGGTTTTGGTCGCCGAGGTGAAATACGTGATGAACCCATCCTCGAATTTCCGCTTGAGAATGATCAGTTCTTCGTGTTGGGGGATAACTCGGCTGCCAGTAAAGATGGGCGACTTTGGATTGACGTCCATTATGTTGATCGGCGACTGCTTCTAGGCCGAGCAATATCGATTGTTTGGCCACATATGGTGACAGCATCTCGGCACGTTACGGTCACCCTCCCTATATTGGGCGAGTTGCGATTGCCCTCATGGCCAAACTTCGCGAGGATGAAGTTTATCCGGTAGGTCAGGTAGCGTGCCTCCCAAATGGATACGAAATGAAATCAAGGACGGATCATGTCACTGCTAAAAGCTGAAGGACTTGTGAAGGTATATGGACGTCGTCGAGTGGTCGACGGTGTTTCATTTGAAGTTCAGCAGGGTGAAATTGTCGGTCTGCTTGGCCCCAATGGCGCGGGGAAGACAACAAGTTTTCGCATGACGTGTGGACTGGTTATTCCAAATGGCGGCCGTGTGCTTCTGGATGATAAAGAGATTACAAAGTGGCCGATGTTTAAGCGGTCGCGTGATGGTGGTATGGGGTATCTTGCTCAGGAGCAGAGTGTTTTTCGCAAACTGACAGTCCAACAAAATCTTTTGGCAATTATGGAACTCATTGGCATGCCAGCCAAAGAACGCCGTCGCCGAAGTGAAGAGTTAATGGAACAGTTTGACATCACACGGATTCGAAAGTCGAAAGCACATTACATTTCAGGAGGTGAAAAGAGACGGCTTGAAATTGCTCGTTGTCTTGTCACTGAGCCCCGGATTATTCTGCTCGATGAGCCGTTTACTGGTATCGACCCAGTGACAATCCATTCGATTCAAAAAATTATCATGGGTTTACGGGATGACGGAATTTCAATCCTGATTACGGATCACCGCGAACGTGAGACATTGGCGATCACGGATCGTAGCTATATTGTGCGGGCCGGAAAAATTCTCTGTCATGGTACAGCGGAAGAAGTATTGAATAATCCGGATGCTAAGAAATACTACTTTGGCGAAACGCCGCCTGGGAATCCTTTGGATTCAACCGAAGCGGCATAGCGAATTCAAACATGTATTTTGAATGACATGGGTAGTCGTTACCTACTCTGCCGATGGCGTACCAAGAAAATAGTTTTTTAGAAACTCACGTCGGTCGGTTTCGCAGCGAGCGTATTCAACCATAGCAAGTAGTTTCTGCTGGTCTCGCCGAAGTTTTTCAGCGAGGGATGTTTCATTTGTAAGAGACTCTGGAAGCGATCCATAGTACGAAATCTGTTTTTCTGTGCCGGCAATCTGCTTGGCAAATTCAATTGATCCAAACCGCTCGAGTATGAGGAGGGCACTCTCAAGACGCCGGTCATGGCGTGCCTGTCGGCCAAGAATTTTTTCATTCAGCCACTCGATACCAAATGCGTTTACTTTTTCAAGATCATGTTCGAGCACGTAATGAATCTGACGGTAGAAGTCAGCATCTGGATTTGCCCAACGGATGAATTCCATGAGCATCGGCAGATCATTTTGGTCATAGAGGAGCGTGCATTGTGACGGGAATCCATCTCGACCCGCTCGACCAATTTCCTGATAGTAACTTTCGAGTGAACCAGGAACCTCGGCATGTGTGACGGTGCGAATATTGGCTTTGTCGATTCCCATTCCAAACGCATTGGTGGCGAGAACAATTGGTTCTTTGCCGCTGAGAAAGCGTTCTTGCATTCTCTTACGATCGACTGGCCGTAAGTTGCCGTGGTAACAGCCATGAGAAACACCTTCTTCTTCGAGCAGATGGCTAAACCGTTCGAGTGTTTTGATGAGTGTGAAGTAGACGATATGGCCGCCATCACCGGCCTGAAATTTTTTGAGGATGTGAAGAAGGTGCTGCAACTTATCGTCTTCGCCCCAGACCTCTTCGACGAGAAGTGCAAGATTAGGCCGTTCAATACCTTCATGAAAAACTTGTACATCGTTTTCCTGAAGGCCTAGTTGGTGCACAATGTCTTGCTGCACATCATGCGTTGCCGTAGCCGTCAGTGCGAGTGTGGTGGGGTTGCCAAGAAATTGACGGATCTCACCCACCCGCGTGTAGTCTGGCCGAAAATCATGTCCCCATTGGCTTACGCAATGTGCTTCATCAACAGCAAGCACCGGTACCTTTCGACCCTCTAGCACACGACGAAACTCAGATTTCTGAAATCGCTCCGGTGTGACATAGAGCAAGCGATACGAACCATTTTCAATTGCATGATAGCGAGCTCTCCGCGCCTCTTTGGTGAGGGACGAGTTGATAAATGTGGCATCGATACCACGAACATTGAGCGCATCGACCTGGTCTTTCATCAGAGCGATGAGTGGACTGAGTACGACGGTCAATCCGTCCTGAACCAGCGAGGGTATCTGATAACAGAGGCTTTTTCCACCGCCTGTGGGCATAAGAACAAGACTGTGCTTCCCAGCGAGTGTCCGTTCAATAATCGCTTGCTGCGTACCACGAAATGATTGATAGCCGAAGGTCTCTTTCAAAACATCGTGAGCTGGTGTCGAGTTATGCATTCAGTTGGAGTAGCTGTAGAAGGACATTGTCGAGCAAACGTATCTGTCGTGGCACGTAGAAAGTTTTGAATCATTGGAGGTCAACGCTTGACTCTCACGAATACAGTCATTCAGTTGATGGTTGTAAAGCCCGCTTCGCGTAATTCTTCAACTTTGACTTACTTGGCTGTTTTGAATCCAGAACCTCAGGGTAACTCCGCAAAAACTGGTTTTCATCAACGACATTCAGGTAGTAATGCGTTGTGCCTTTTGGGAGTTGTGCAATCACTGAGCCATCATTCGGGAGTGTAGCCGGCACCCGGAACCACTCTTCATATTTCTCTCCACCATTTTTTGAATAAATCAAATCAGCATGCACTACCTCGGCCCCGTTATTTTTCAATTGAAATTCAACGCGATCTCCACGTTGCACATGAGAGACTATTGTTGGAGTCTTGTTTTTTGAAGCCGGAGCCCTGTGTGCGTAGGGGTTAAAGTAAGGGTAACTTGCATTCATTTCAGTCAGAATAGTTGTTAACTGTTTATTCATTGCGGTTGCTTTCTCAGGCATCGCAGAAACAAGATTTTGCTGTTCTTCAATATCGCTCCGCTTTTTCTTCCCTCGATCTGTTTCATAAAGTCGGTACAGCTCAAGAGGTGCATTCTTGGGATTGTTAATGTGGTCATAGTTGCGAATGAGCTTGTAGTCACCAATTCGAATCGTGCTCTCGAGTGCAGCGCTATTCGGGAAATGCCAGACCATGGTGTCTCGAATAGAGCCATCGCTTTCACGAATGAGTGTAGGATCAGTCGGATTCTGCTTGAGGCATGCTGTGAGATCACAGCCATCGAGATGTGTGCCGTCAGGCGGTGCTGTCCCGGTGAGAGATAAAATTGTTGGGTAGAAGTCGAGGCCATTCACCATGACGTCTGACTCAACGCCTCGCTGTATTCCTGGACCGGTGATGATCAGCGGAACACGAGTGCCACCTTCCATGAGCGAGATTTTGCCACGATCAAGTGGATAATTGTCGGTGATAATTTGCGTAGGGCTTCCTTCCATACCACCGTTGTCAGATGTAAAAATCACATAGGTATTCTCGATAAGCGCGTGCCCAGGCCAGCGTGGATCCTCAGTATTTTCAAGAGATGAAATGAGTGTGCCCACATAATGGTCGAGTTGTTCGACCATCGCACAGTAGAAGGGGTTTGTCTGACCTTTGCCCTGCCATTTTTGGTTTGGGTTGTCAGGAAGTGTCACACCAAGTTTCTGTACATATTTCGTGAGAAGATTCTTGCTTCGAGTTTGAATTGGTGTATGCACAAGCCAAGTTGCGTAATACAAGAAAAATGGTTTTTCTTTTTGATCAGAAAGAAACGTGAGGGCGTCTTCAGTAGTCTGATCCCGTGGAAACCCATCAGCATCCAACCGATAGGCATCGGTTTTTTTCTTCGTTGCAAAGTCACTCATACGATCTGGTTTCATCGCGCGACTGACACCGAGATCGTGTCGTGTCCAATCAAATCCAACATCTTGTGGCTGTGGGAATGCATTGTGATTAATTGCAACATGCCATTTTCCGGAATGTCCTGTGACGTATCCAGCATCAGAGAGAGCACGGGCAATGGTGTACGTGTCTTCCGGCATGCGGCCACTAAACCATGGTGATATCATTGTCCAGGCGTTGAGGTGGTGTGGTGCGGGTGGTGCTCCACCGACAACATGTGTCTTCTGAGCTCGTGCTGGGTGAATCCCACTTAAGATTGCACATCGTGTTGGTGCACAGGTTGGCGCGGGTGAATATGCCTGCCAGAATTTGACCCCCTTTTTTGCAAGAGCGTCGATATTCGGTGTCTCCATAGGGCTAGGCTCGTCAATGTCATAACAGGTGACATCTTGCCATCCGAGATCATCGGCAAGAATCAGGACGATGTTTGGAGCCGGTGCAGTGTGGTGAGGCTGTGATGAAGCAGTACCGCTGAGGATAACGGTAGCAGATAAAGCACAGAGGAGTATTCTTATTTTTGTCATAATGAAATTAAAAGATTCAGGAAGCGTGTGGTCTGCGATTCATGTGGCTGAATTGTTGTATAGTGCAAAAACTCAGATGCCAATCGGAAAGAATCCAATAAAAAAACAAGAACTCTACTGCACTCAACCCAACAGATCATCTGACTGAGTTGCATATAGTCCTTTGACATCCGAACCCGACAGAATGAACAAACTATAAGGGAAGCTTTGAATGTATAAAATGGTGAGGCCTGTTGCTTTCTGTTTTGTCACAGTTTTGGCCAGTGTTGCAACGGTTGAAGCTGGTCAACGGTACGAACTGTCTAAGCGAGCAAGTGAGATCGATGCGGCAGCACAAGAGCATCCAGAGTTAGGGTTTGTTTTCTCAGACCCAAAGACTGGGAAGCCCGCTGATGTAGAGCATGCCATTGTCGATACCCGCGTTCCCTCAAAGCGTCGACTTGTTATCTGGTTGATGGCGTATAGCCCAGAACTTTTTGACAGGCTCGCAGGGTATGGCCTTCATGGAATTCAAGTTCATTATGCCAACCGTTGGTTTGGAACTGTGCCGCCTGAAGTGCGCGATGCGGGAGGTGTTCTTGGTCCAATCCGCCTTGAAGCAGCAACTGGTGAGGATCATAGCCCTCTTGTTAGTATTCCAAAGCCTGATGGCATGAAGGAACGAGCGAGACAGTTTCTCCGGTGGCTACAAAAAGCAAATCCACAGGGGAGGTGGGGACAATTTCTCACAAACGACCAGCGTGATCTGCGGTGGGAAAAGGTAATCATGGCAGGAAGTTCTCATGGCTCAACAACTGCAGCCCGATTCTCAATGTATCAGTCGGTAGATCGTGTTGTGATGTTCTGTGGGCCTCGCGATAACACGGAAATCTGGCAGGGCGGCCGTTCTGCCACACCGCCACACCGCTTTTTTGGTTTTACTCATGTGCTTGATAAAGGATGGCAGGAAGATCATTACTGTCGGTCTTGGCAACTACTCAAATTGAATCAGTGCGGTGATGTCGTCAATGTCGAGAATTCATCTCCACCGTATGAAAATACTCGACGACTCATCACAGACTGTGACCTCAAAGGAAATGTACGACAGGCACATTCCGGCGTTGTTCCAAAACAGAGTGCCTTTCGAAATGATGAAGGTGCATTTCGTCACGAAGCAGTATGGAAATATCTTTTCCTTCACCCTGTTGAAAAGATTGGCAAAGAAGTGGGCCCGGATGCCGATTGTGAAATGACGCCGTAGTTGCCTTAAAAAATATTCAGGCGTGGAGTCGAGCCATCCGAATCTTTTATGCAAAAGATCAACAGCCCTCTACGCAATACACTTATTGGCCGAAGCCGAGTTTTGGTGGCTTCATACTTCGAAGTGTCAGGACGGCACCCACTGACATGAGGGCAAGTCCAAGCCATCTCGGTGGAGAGACAACCTTTCGGCTTGCGGTACCCTGCCAGGCATTTGGAGTGATTGTTTCCTCAGGAGTGATCTGAGCTGCTACTACCTGGCTTGAAAAGTCACTTAACGTAAAAGATTCAACCATCCGAAGTTGGATGCCAATAAAAAATACGATAAGACCGACGAGTAATATTGTGTGACGTCTCACAGGAATTGTTCCACGAGTGGTGGGGAGTGGGGCCCTTGCATTAAGTGAGATCGACCCGAGTTATTTCCTGATTCAATTCAGACTGCAGATTGACGGTTATGACGGTTGATACGGATGCAACAAAAAGGATCAGGATGGCACATCCGTCGGCGTCTGCTTAGAATTGGAACCAGCAGAAAAGACAATGAATCAGTCGGCAGTAATTGCCACTGCGGAAGCTTGCCCCATTGTGCTGAAATTGATCGCAATTGCTGTATTCGGCCGCCCTGTCATCGGCTTTTCATGGATGACCTGAATGGGACATGCCGGGTCAGGAGTCTCATAATTGCGTGTTGGAGGAATCGTTCCAGATTCAACTGCAAGCACACTGGCGGCTAATTCAAGAAGGCCACTGCCGGCACCTGCATGGCCGAAGTTCCCCTTTGGTGCCGTCACAGGGGTGTCACCAACGACAGCGGCAATAGCTTGTGCTTCAGCAGAATCCATAGGTCCGGTACTAAGACCATGCGCGTTGATATGACCAAGTGTCTTGGCATCAAGGTTGGCTTGTTTCAGCACAGTCCGTAACACCATTTCAACGCCGCGTCCCGTTGGAAGATTTTCTTGCTTTCTTGGTTCACAGCATGCAGCTGTTGCAAGAATTCGGCTACGAATATGTGCATCTCGCTTCTCAGCGTGCTCTCGGGATTCGAGAACAAGAACAGCGGCGCCCTCTCCATTGACAAGCCCATCTCGATGAAGGTCAAAGGGCCGACATGCTGATTCAAAGTCCTCGCTCCGCTTTGAAAGTGATGCATTTCCTCGTGCGACCAGTGCTGTTGGGTGTAATCGACTTCCAGTCCCACCCGCAAGCATGACGTCAGCCCAGCCTCGCTGTATGACAGTCGCTGCTTCAGAGACAGCCAGTAAACTTGAAACATCTCCCAGAACAATCGTGTTATTAGGACCACGAGCATCTTGTGCAATCGCAATATGCGAAGCCGTCATGTTCGGCAGGTGCTTGAGTAGCCAGAGTGGCTGTAATTCCTCTTGTATCGCTTCAGCCCACTGGTCATAAGAAAATGTACCAGCTGCAGTTTTGGCACGGCGGTAGGTCGTCTCAAGATCATCAAGATCTGCATAGATCATGTCATTCCCAAAGACGACTCCGAACCGCTCTGGATCAAGGTTTTCACTTGCTACGCCAGCGTCGGCCATGGCGAGGTCTGCTGCTGCAAAACCAAATTGAATATCCCGACTCATGACCTTTAAACTTTTGCGGGGCCGCACATAGAGTTTGGGGTCGAAACTCGGAACCTGTCCACCAAAGCGAACAGTAAGACCATGCGCATCAAAAAGATCGATAGGTCGTATTCCATTCTCACCTTCGAGGAGCGCATGCCAAAAAGCATCAGCACCAATTCCTATGGGGCTGATGACTCCGACACCAGTAATGACAACATCCGATTTATTCTGCATTGTTTGACTAGCACTAGGTTATCGGATGACGACAAAAAAGAACTCAAGTCGACTCTCGATCGCCTGCATAAATCGTCGTGAATGGTGTTATTGCCGGGGGTGGGTGGCCCGCCAGGTAGCCGGTCGAACGGGGTCGTTTGCGTTCCATAGGCCAATCTGGGCTTTTTTTGCAGCCTTCTCTGCTGCTACCAGATCAGCGGGTGGTGAATAGCGGTCAAAGACCCAAGCGAGTCCTTCAGCAACCAGTTCCCGGTTAATATTCCTGTCATCCACCCAGAGAGTTGCAAGAAGACGGTCATATTGGTCACGACCCTTTGGTGTCATGTGAAATGGAGTTTTGTTTAACTTCTGAGCGAGTGACTGACGGGCGGCTTGTCCATAAGGCTGCCGGTACTCAGGAGCATCAATATCTGCGAGTCGAATTTTTTCGACATGACCGTTTTGATCAATAGCTGTTACGGTGTCGCCGTCATGAACTTTTCGAACGGTCCATGTTGTCTTGGATAACGAATGTGTGTCTTGCTGACGACGACACTCACCAATCGTCAGAAGGGGGACAAGAAGAGCAAGTGCACCGAGTAGTTTATAGAGCTTGGAATACATTCGCCGTTACCACAGAGTAGACTTTGACAGGAAATATGCAGTTCTATTTAGCATACCGTCAAAACAAGGTATTCTGTGCTTTTCTACCCACTGTACAGAAAGTGATGTGACCAGAAAGTTTTTATGAAGGACGTCCACCGGGTGGGCCCCGACGTCCTGGAGGTCCACCGCCTCGGCCAGGCTCCATACCGAGTTGCTCACGACGTTCGTTCATGGCACGTCTGTATTCTGTTCGAAGAGCTCTTTCATCTGGAGATGAGTTGTCGAGGCGACGCTTCATCCAATCGTTTCGGGTATCTTCCGTTCGCTGTCCGCCACGACCTCCGGGACCTGATTCACCACCAGCGTTTGGCCCTCGGCCTTCTTGTCCACCACCATTTCGACCGTTCTCCGCAGTCTGGCCATTCGCATTGGCTTGCTCACGGGCAGCCCTTTCAGCTGCCCATCGTTCTCGACGCTCTTTGCTGCGTGCCTCTTCAGCTTTTATTCGTCTGTCCATTTCGGCCCGGCGTTGCTCAGGGGGAAGAGCAAAATATGACTGGGTTGCCGCACGTTCACGGGCAGTGAAGAGTCGCCCCATATCTTGGCGAATCTGACCACGATATTTTTCAGGGACATCTCTAAATTTTTGAAACCACTCACCCATATCAGGACCTGAAGATCCATAGGGAATTTCATTTCGAGCTACTCTGGCGAGACGGGCCACTTCGTCATCGACCATTGAATGGAGTTCAGCAACAGCCTGAGGCTCAGTGAACCCACCACCCCACCACGTACCGAGAAGAAAGAGTAGTACGAGACACGTACCAGCGACAGCAATCCGAGATAGCCACTTCTTTCGCTTCGAGCGGCTTTTACCAGATTGCTGGCTTACAGCGGTACGGATTGAATTGCGAGCTTTTGAGGAACTACCCATGTCCTGCTCCTAAAAATCTTTCAGAAAATGTAGCGTGTAACGATGCGGACACACCTCTATCTCAGAGGTCCAAAGAATGAAACGCTTCAGCAACGAAGAAGTTCTGAAAATTAATAATACCATCAGATACAGCCAAAAAAACGATAGTTCAAATTTCTACAGGACTTTGTATCAATTAAAGTTCCACAACAAGTGGCTCACTATCGGCTGAATGAGTCCACATCTGTGTAACCGATGTTCCACTCACCGAAACAGTGATTTCATAGTCACCGAAGAATGCTTTGGTTTTTACCTGCCCCTTGGTATCTGTCTGCATGTCGGTGTTCGTTGCCCACGTGTTGTGCACAAGTTTTCGCCATATTTTGATAGCGGGTCGTTCAGTCCAATCTTTGCGAATCAGAGTTCCCTCAGGTTTCCAATGATAGCCAGCCCAGAAACCCCAGTTGATAAAGGCCGTCATTTTGGGATGACTGAACGAAAGCGTGAGTATGTCTCGTAGATAATCGGCATGCAGTTCATCATCGTTACAAACAAAGTCATACTCAGTTATAACGAGCTGATCGACAAGTGGTGCAAACCGTTGGTACCGTCGCCAGAGGTCTTCCATGCCTCGCAGGTTGTTAATTGAAAAGTGACTCTGAAAGCCAATACCATCGGCCTTTGATGATTCCTGTTCTTGAAAAGTTTTCATAAACGTAAAAAACTTTTCTTCCCGATCATTGTCGAAGAGAGCTTCGTTGACTATCAGTTGGGCAGATGTCATTGTTCGCTGTTCAGCAAGAAGTTCTGAATAAATCGAAGCTCCAAAAATATCACGAAGGTCTTTTTGGAATCGAATGGGATGGTTTATGGCGTCCCATTCATCGATGAAAGATTTTGTTTTGTGAAGAACATACTTTTCATGCTCACGTATAGCTGAGAGAATTTTTTCAGGTTCACCTGCAGCGACAAAAGCGTTACTCCATGGTTGCAGGTTTCCCCAGACAAGCGTGTGGCCTCGCATGGGGAGTCGCCGGTCATGTGCCCATTTCAATGTGTTTGTCAGATCCGAGAGAAGCTGGTTCGCATAGTTCCCCTGTTTTGTATGAGGTGTGTGCTGCGGTATCAGAGCAGGTACAGGAACGAGTGCGTGAAAGAGTTCTTCAAATGTTTGCCGGTACCGAATGGCATCTGGGCTTATGTCATCAACGAGACGAACGTGAAAAGTGCTCCCAAAACCAAAAGCATGACGACGCATTCGTATGCGCACGTCAGCTTGCCGAATAGCATGTCCATCGGCATCGAGCACGCGAACAATGAGTGGAGACGTTCTGTATTTCTCTATGCGCGCTTCCGCTTCTTTCCGCCAAGGAGCATCTGGTTCGCGGCCCTGATACCCGGCTTCCATCATGGGTAGTCGTGACATATCAAAACCAGATGGTGCTACATAAAGCCTGACATCCTCAATTTCAATGCGTTGCGGTTGGACGTCAAAACTCAGGCGAATTTTTCCTGTATCTGCGGCAACTGATTTGGCTGCTCGAAACGGGTGAAAGTACCATCCCCACTCGTGACCAATTGTGCCTTTGTGGTAGAGCGCTGTCTGCCGAAGCGTCTCCCGGTCACCGATATGAATAAGGATTCGCCCTGGACGCGGGTCATTTGTATTGTTGTCTGCATCAACTATCCGGCATCGAATGGCTACAAAGCCAACATCATCTTCTTTCAGTGGGGTATCAAACGTTTTCGAGAGGGCTAGTTTATTTCCCTTTTTGAGAGTCGCCGTTGACTCTGCCAGCCAAACAAAACTGTCTCCCGCAGGTAATTTTTTGAAATGACCTGTTTCTACCGGCAATGGTAATGTTTTTGGAAGACCGCCCTCGAGAACCTGAGTAAGTTCATCAGGAAGAAAGGGTAACGACTGCGCGGTGCAATTGGTGCTGTCCAATGTAAAAATGGAACCAAGAATCATCACGGCCCAGAGTGAGTAATGAAGAACGATTCGATGGGTTCCATTCATCAGTTTCTCCGAACGATAAAGGAGGAAAGCGGTTCTCGGTCGTGTTAAAAGTGACTCGTGTAGCAGCACGTGGCCCCCGTAATGAGAGTCGTTGGGTTTTCTATCATGCTGCAATTCTGGATGATTTTTGAAAACCAAGGTACCATAAGAAGTTGCTGTGAAATGCATTCAGAAATGAATAAAGGAAATGCAATGAAATATTCTGATTTTGCTCATTGGTTTTTCGTATGTCTTGTGTTGACAGTGAGCGCAGCAAGGGGGTTCGCTGAACCGGCGGATCAAGTGAATCAGCAAGAGGGCAACAAAGAAGAAAAAATCCAACAAAAGGCTAGGGAAGAATATGCAGGCCTATGGCGTATTGAAACGATTGCTTCTAAAGGCGACACAACGGAACCTGATAAAAGAATTGCCATTGAAAGTAAGACGGATGGAACATGGATCTTATTCATAGATGACAAAGAGCTCAGCAGAGGCACAAATTCTTTTGCTCCGCTTCGTGATCCAAAGGAAATTGATATTTCTATTACAGGTGGTGAAGGTCAAGGAAAAGTTCTGCAGGGAATTTATGATATTGAAGAGTCAATACAACGACTCTGTTTTCGAGGTGGTGGTGGTCCGCGACCAGACAGTTTTGAGTCATTTTATGGTGATGAGAGTGTTGTGGTGACTTTTGTTCGTGAGTAATTGCTCCCTGATTGTGTCGAAGTTCTATCACTATGTGACATACCAGTGAAAAGAAAGTACATGTAGGGATGATCTTTAGGCTATTTGTTGCACATGTGTGTCTTTTCGTTCCTTTTGCTTTCTTTGTTGACAATACGCATGCTAAACAACTCGATGGATTTGATCTTATATCCATAGAAAAACTCCGTGTGCTTGGAAAAGCAAACAGCTATCTTTCTGAAGAGCCACAAACAGTCACGTTTTCACACTGTGAAAGAAGTGCTGGTGGTCGGCACGATTATTACTCAGAGGGTGACTATTGGTGGCCTGATCCAGAGAATCCTGATGGACCCTTCATTCGACGAGATGGTGAGACGTACCCTGAACTTTTTTTGGATCATCGATTTGCAATGATTCGTCTAAGTGAAATCGTCGGCACGCTTACGTCGGCATATCTTATTACAGAGGACGAACGATATGCCGAACACGCTGTAGCACATCTTGAAGCCTGGTTTGTACAGAGCCGTACAAAAATGAATCCAAGCCTTCTTTATGGCCAGGCTATACAGGGTCGTTACGAAGGTCGGAGTATTGGCATTATCGATACGCTGCATCTCACGGAGGTTGCTCGAAGCGCAAAAATTCTTTGTTCATCACCTTCATTTCCAACCAAGTCTCAAGCAGGTGTCAGGCAATGGTTTCAAACCTATTTGACGTGGATCAATACTCACGAATACGGCATTCGTGAAAAGAATCATCCAAATAATCACGGGGTCTGCTGGTCACTTCAGGCAGCTTCTTTTGCAGATTTCGTCGGTGAACAAGAAATCCTGCAATGGATTCGAGAGCAGTTTCAATCTGTTTACCTGCAAGAGATGATGGATGAGTCAGGTGGTTTTCCAGCAGAACTTGCACGAACAAAGCCCTATGGATATTCACTCTTTGTTATTGATGCCATGGCCGGGGTTGCTCAAATTGCATCTACCGAAGCAAATGATCTATGGGCTTTTCAACTGCCGGACGGTCGTGGCATGCACCGCGGTATGGAATTTATAGTTCCATATATTGAAGACAAATCTTCATGGACATATCCGAAAGACATCATGTATTGGGAGGAATGGCCCGTACGGCACCCGAGCCTTCTCTTTGCTGGGCTTCATTATGAGGATGCCCATTATCTGGATGTCTGGAGAAAACTTGAAGCAGACCCAGAAACATTTGAAGTGAAGAGGAATCTTCCACTTCGCCATCCACTATTATGGGTGTCAGAAAATGAAGCAGACAGTGTTTCTGAAACAGGCTTTTAAGTACAGTGTCGATGTACTTAAGCCCAGATACTACTGAGATACTTGGAGTGGTCCATCAACGTCGAGTTCAACAACAGTAGCAATGTTGTGAAGAATGGGTTCACCAACAAGGATCGTTGTCTGTGTTGTGCCGGGTGTAATGTGAAGATCTTTGTGATCAGCGTGTCGCCGAGCAGTTGCAGTTGCATCAGTTCCAAGTGGAACTACGAGTTTCCCATCAGCGGGCCAATCAAAGATGTGTAAGTACAGCCGAGTCTTGCCACCTGGCAGTGACTTTTGTGAGCATCGCCCCCAGCTGAGTTTTTCAAAAGGGCTGGCCTTCGTGCCATAAATTGCTTCACCATTGACGTCCATCCACTTACCAATCACTTTGAGCGAATCAATACTTTTCTTTGGAATGCTCCCATCACCGGTGGGGCCGATATTTAACAAATAGTTTCCACCCTTGCTTGCGATATCAATGAGATTACGGATGAGTACTTCATCAGATTTCCATGCATGATCATGTTCACTGAACCCCCATGTTGTGTTCATGGTCATGCACGTTTCCCAATCGAGATCGGGGAGGCCAGTGGCTGGAATGTGCTGCTCAGGTGTGATGAAATCACCATACTTAGGGTCCAACTGATCGGTGACGGCATGAGTTCCCATACCGCTAAAACCAGCTTCAGGAATTCGAAAGAGGCGATTATTCATAATGACCTGTGGCTGTTTTTCTTTGACGCGGTCCATGAGTTCAAAGGCTTTCCAGGCTCTTTCTCCCTGGAAGTCTGTTGAACTGTAGTCCCACCATATGACATCTACCTGTCCATAATTGGACATCAGTTCACTCGCCTGCGCGTGCAGAAATTGGATATATTTGTCGTGATCTCGATGGCCATTCGGGTATGGCTGTCCTTTGAGTGGATAGGGCAACTCTTTCGACAGGAGATATGCATACTGATCATGATGCCAGTCGATGACAGAGTGATAGAACCCAACTCGCAGCCCTTCTTTTCGGCAGGCGTCAACGATCTCCTTCACAAGATCACGATTGAGTACAGAGCCAGCATCAAAATCACTTACCTTCGAATCATGTAAGGCAAAGCCGTCGTGATGCTTCGTGGTGAAGACAAGGTATCGGCAGCCAGCCTTCTTGGCCATCTGAGCCCACTGACTTGCAAAGTCTTCTTTTGGCTTAAATAGAGGAATCGCATTTTTCGCATAGGTTGCCGTATCGGCTTTGACTCGTTGCTGTATCCACTCCATCCCTCCCTGCGTTGCAACAGGCTTACCTTCCCAGGTGCCAGCCAGTCCAGAATAAAGACCCCAGTGAACAAACATTCCAAAGCGTGCGTCCCGCCACCACTGCATACGACTATCTCGTTGCTGAGTTGACTCGGTTGCAGAAGAAGATCTGTCGGCCGCGTGTCCACGCATAGAAAATGTGAGCACAATAAAAAGAAAAGTCAGTACGATACAACGCTTGAACATAAGAGAACCTGCTTGTGGTCTAGAAGAAAGCTGTGTCTGATTCATTTTTCTTCTCTCAGACACAACAGATACTGTTTCTATTTATTACTTGTTTCGTGGATTGCTTTTATAGCGTGAAATCCGACATTCTGTTGCTTTTGGGATTGCTTCGAGACAAAAGAGCTCGTCTTTCATGGTACTACGTATAGGTTAACAAATGGCCTGGCACGTCTGCGCCATGCCGCAAAGACCATTTTTTTATACAGTTCGTCTTCCGTATCCGAAAACACCTCAAACACATCCTGTGCTTCACTCACATCTTCAGTCGCGTGAAATAGTTGTTTGCCCTTCCGGAATATCTTGTATGACTTTTTGAACCCATTTCCTTACATGATCACGATAGCTACTTGGGCGGTGCATCCATAAATCAGTATGTGAATGCAGGTAAGGCCCCTCCGGGATAGTAAATATGCTGTGTACTGGAACATCAAGGAACGTAAAGTCAGCAAGCTTAAGGTATTCGGCGAGGAATTCTTTACGAACTACTGTTGCTCGCTGTCCACACACAAGCACGGGTCGTCCTTGAAGTCGTGAGAGACGATGAAGAGCCGATTGGCGGTCACTATCCGGATATGGCCATTGTTTCACGCCATCAAAATGATCGTGAGTGATGACAGCCTTCCAGAGCCGTGCGATTTCATCGTCGGCAAGTCCAATGTAACTCGTTGCAATTGCACCGCGAGAGAATCCACAAATCAGTAGGTTGTCGAGATCACCACCAAATTCTTTACAGATGTGACCAATATTTTGTTTGCAGTACTGGATAGTTGCCTCCCGATCACCCCACCACTTGACAGTATTGCGTTCTTTATCCATGGCGATGTATGGCATAACAATCCATATGAACTGGTTGCCGCCACTGATTCCATAACCAAGGTTGGCATCCTTTACTTCGCCACTTCCCCGTCCCGGTAGAAACTTGTTTCCGGTGTATTCAACAAGGACAGGGTATTTTTTTCCGGGAATCCAGTTTCGTGGAAGATAGAGCGAGTGATACACATTCGTGCCACGATATTCAGGCGCCTGTTGCCAGACACGTTTTCCTGCTCCTGGCGCCTCGTGCGTCATTGGTGGAGTCACGAGATCAGCTGCATGAATTCCTATACTCGGAGCAGTTACAGCAACGAAAAACATGGTTCGCAAGATCATGTCAGATTGATTCGTTCCGTTGGCGATCAAGATATCCAATTTTGAGTGTATCGTGCTTTTGACTCCTTTTGAATCGGAAGTACCATCTTAGGGCAGGCTGCATGTTTTATTGCCTGAAAAAACAGGGTGTAAAACCAGAGCAGTAGCAGCTCTTTTTTATGAGGAAACTTTTTCTATATGTGTGCTCAAAAAAAACGTCGATCGTTGGCTGAAAAGGCTGACAAGTACAAATGCTATCTGAAGTCAGTCCAATCTCCCGAACATGAAGTGGAATTTTTTGATAAGGCATTCAAAGATGAATTTCATCGGAAGCCAACCACATTGCGTGAAGATTTTTGTGGCACCTTCTCAGTGTGTTGTGAATGGGTGAAGCGTGGCAGACAACGTACGGCACTCGGTGTTGACCTCGATCCAGAGCCATTAGCATGGGGAAACAAACACATCCTTTCAAAGCTTCAGCCAGCGCAGGCTTCACGAGTCCGCATCCTTGAAAAAGATGTTCGCGAAAAAACACGGCCGGCTGCTGACGTTCTTGCAGCTCAGAATTTTTCTTTCTGGCTATTCAAGACACGAAAAGAACTGTTGGAATATTTCCGTATTGCCAGATCAAACATGAGTCGTCAGAGCGTCATGGTCATGGATATGATGGGTGGTGGTGACTGCTATGCAGAAAATACTGTTGAAAAGAAAGTTGTGAAAAAAGGAAAAAAAGGTTTTAGCTATCACTGGAAGCAGGTTCAGTTCAATCCGGTGACACACGAGGCCGATTTCTCAATTTCATTCAAATTTGGTGATGGTAGTAAATTGCAAAATGCCTTTGAATACAACTGGCGTTTCTGGACGATTGCAGAAGTTCGAGAACTCCTTGAAGAAGCTGGTTTCAAGAAGTCATACGTCTACTGGGAAGAAGAAGACGAAGATGGCGAGGATACTGGTGAGTGGATCAAAGCCGAACAGGCTGAAAGCTATCCGAGTTGGTTGTGCTATATCGTTGCTGTAAAGTAGATTTTTGAAAGCGACGGACATCTTTTTTCTGCATTCGTACAGGTGAATGTCCTGTAGAAAACCGGCATGTCTGTAGTCATGGAGGATGCTCGTCATCGAAATCTATGAGTGATCATCTCGTGATAGAACCTGTCGGACAGTATGCATCCAAGTGGGGTGAAGGCCCACGCTTCTGGGATAACGCACTGTTTTATGTAGACATTGAAGGCCACGCGATTATTCGCCTGTGTCTCGATTCACACAAAGAGAATGTATGGAACGTCGGTGAACGAATTGGGGCAGTTACTCCGACACACGATGGTGGTCTGTTATGTGCTGGAGATTCAGGGATATTTAGCTTTTGCCTGCAGGGGGGTGAGAAAAAAATTCTTGTCGACCCCGAATCTGACAAAAGACCAGATAATCGATTTAATGACGGTATGTGTGACCCTTCAGGAAGGTTTTGGGCCGGCACGATCAGTACCACAAAGCAGGTGGGAGATGCATCCCTCTATATGTTTGATCGTGAGGGGCAGTTGCACAAAAAGATTCCTCGTGTAACCAACTCGAATGGAATCTGTTGGAGTGCTGATGCGTCCTTGATGTATTACATTGATACACCGACCAAGAAGGTTTTGGCATATCCTTTTGAGAATGAAACTGGAAATCTGGGCATTCCAAAAGTTGTTATCGACACTCAATCAGCGGAAGTTGAGGGGTCGCCAGATGGCATGGCAATCGATGTTGATGGAAATCTTTGGATTGCAATGTGTCATGGAGGTGCCGTGATTCAAGTTGATGCACAAACGGGAAAGATAGTAAAAAAGATTTCTTTCCCGTGTGTTGAAACAACCGCCTGCACATTCGGCGGTGCTCATTATGACAGACTCTTTGTAACAACCGGAATCCACAAGACTCTGAGTGAGCCTGATGCAGGAAAAGTATTTGTTGTAGATGGTCTTTCGACACACGGCCTGCCAGTGGTTCCTTATAAAGGGAGCATTTGATGGAAACGTATTTCAGGTAAACCTGAGGGAGACGTAGGAGTCGTATAGCAATGAGATATATCATAGTTGTGTATACGCTGCTTTTTTTTGCCCACGCATCAACTGGCACCGCACATGAACTCACACTCGAAACGATTCCTGGACACGGGTGCTGGGTTGATCCCCGCGTGAACAAAAACCGTCTCGAAAGCTTTCGAGTCACAGCATGGTTTGAACAGCAGTTACTCGGTGACGGCCTTGCGTATCAGCGGCGGATGGCGTCATTGCATGATGCAGGACGTCAGGCTCTTCGGATCGATGTCCGAAACGTTCTGAAAGAGGCCAATCAATTGGCTGTCGAAAAGGCTGGTCCGGCTCTCAAGGCGCTCAAAGCATCCGACGTCATTCAAGACGTTACATATCATTGGATTGTGAATAGTTTTACCTGTACGACAGATAAGAATGGTGTCGAGGCAATCCAACAAATTCCCGGTGTGCGATGTCTTTTCTTTGTCGGTCCTGTCCGCAAGAGAGACATTCTTGTTGTAGAAAATGTGCAACCAGAACACGAACACGAACCAGTGCCATTTCAGTCAGATGACGTGACTCCTGCCTGGTATATCAAAGCACTCCGCGCCGATAAGGCATGGAGTACATATAACGCAACAGGGGAGGGCGTACTCAATGTCATTCATGATGGCAACTTTGTTGTCTCACCGACTATTCTTTCAACCCGATATCGGAATCATTCTGAACAAGCCAACGGACGTGATGACGACGCGAATGGTCTCATTGATGATCTGCATGGCTTTGACTTTGACCGTCAAACTGGTGATTTGCTTCGACGCGGGTCAGATGACATAAACACGATCGATAAAAAACTTTTACACGGTCATCAGTGTGCGGCCATTATTTGTGGCCGAACAGCGGGAACGCCTTCTCGACAGTTTGGTATTGCACCGGATGCTCGCTGGGCGGGTGTGCTTGCAGGTCAATGTTTTGAACAAGCGATAGAATGGGCAATCGATCACGATGCCGACACGTATAGCATGAGTTTCTCACGAGCAAACCTGGGTGAGTACCGATCGCACTGGAGAAAAGCGTGTGAGCATGCTTCCCTTTGCGGTGTCCACCTTGTCTCAGGCGCTGGGAATTATGCAATGGAAGGATCGACTCAATTCAAGCCGGTTCCTATTCAGATGCCAATCCCACAAGATATTCCCTTGGCTGTTTTTGCTGCATCCGGTGTTCAACGTGATTTGTCCCGAACACCATTTTCCAGTCAGGGGCCGGTAGAGTGGAAGACGCATCACTATCAAGATGGGCAAGTGAAGAAGCCAGAGGTTGCAGCTTTTAATTTTCGGTTGCCATCCATTCAGCCCAACGGTCGTGTATTCAATCAAGCAGCGAGTGGAAATTCATTTGCTGGGCCCATGCTATGCGGAACGATTGCACTCATGCTTTCTGTCGATCCGGATCTTCACCCATGGGAAACGCGACAGATTCTTATTGATACTGCACGTGATGTTGCCGACGAGGGTTACGACTACCAAACGGGGCACGGCTTAATCGATGCAGAAAAAGCAGTCTCAGTTGTAGTTCAGAGACTGAAGAGCCGGGCGGTCGATGTGGAATAAGAGGACATATACTGCTGGTTCTTTAGTATCTGTCACGAATGGAAATGAGAGGGAATTCCAGTGCGTTTACTCTGTTACATGATGACGGCATGGATCACGTGTTGTTTTGTGGGGACAAGACAGATCGATGCGGAGCAGCCGCACATTGTTTTCTTAATAGCAGAGAGAGAGTACCAAACGGAACAGACACTCCCCGATTTCTGTAAGCAGTATGTACGTGATGGAAAGAGTAGCTTTGTCTACGCAGATCCGCATGAGCCCAATAAATTGATTGGTAGTGAGGCAGTTGATACGGCAGATCTCTTGGTTGTGAGTGTTCGCCGAAGGACATTGCCACCACAACAACTCAATAGAATTCGTCGTTATGTTGAATCCGGTAAGCCAGTCATTGGTATACGTACGGCGAGCCACGCTTTTTGTTTGCGCAATAAACCGCCAGAAGCTGGCTTTGCTGCATGGCCAGAATTTGACAGCACAGTGTTTGGAGGAAACTACACCAATCATTACAAGAACTCGCTCATCGCAACGATCCAGAGAGTGAATCCATCCTCTCCCTCAGCAGAATCTCTCTTGTCTGGAATAAAAGAACTTCCATGTACATCGGGTGGCTCGTTGTATCGTGTTGCACCGCTTGAAGAAAAGGCCGAAGTTGTTTTGGAAGGTGTTGTTGAAGGGCATGCCCCCGAACCTGTGGCCTGGACATTTCTTCGCACTGACGGAGGCAAGTCATTTTATACCTCACTTGGACATGTCGCTGACTTTCATGGACCCGTTCTTCCGCATCTTTTATCAAATGCCATCAAGTGGTGTCTCCATGAGTGAAGCGTGTACATCCCGAGCCCTTCTTTTTTCTCTTGTAGTTTTGCTTCAGTGCTGTGCACCAGCTTTTTCTGCGCCAGAGGTTGAGTGGGTGACTGGGTGGGGAACGGAACACGAAGACCATGTTTTTGAGGGTGTCGACATAGAAGGTGGGGGTTTTTGTGTAGTCGGAAAATGTGGTGACCCAGACGCATCAACGGCAAATGGATTTGTGATGAAAATTGATGCCACTGGAGAACAGGAATGGCTGACAGTGCTAGGGAAGCAAGGCTTCCATGACGAAGCCCGCTGTATTGTTGAAGTGCACGATAGTTTTATCGTTGGTGGGACAACCGGTATCTCCGAAAAAAAATCAAAAGCGTGTCTTTGGAAGATAAGCCAGTCCGGTGCAGTTACATGGAAGAAAATTCTGGATCATAAGAAAAATGGTGCGATTCGGGGACTCGATATTCTTGATCCAGAATCATTTGTTGCCACTGGATATGTCGCGAGTGATGAGATACGTGTTCCGTTTATTTCAGATGAGTCCACTGGCATCCTTCTTGTATCAAATCAAAGCGGTGACATCGCCTGGCAAAAGGAAATTCCCTTTTCACAGGGTGCAAAGGTCTCTTATCAGAAAGAATTTTCCACCATAACCATCTGTGGCACAGTCTGGCAGGAATATTTTGAAAGTGAACACCAGGATGCTTTCCTTGTTCAGTTTTCACGCAATGGAGAAAAACTACATCAGCATCTGTATGGAGGTGCTGATATGGAACAGTGTTTTGACTTCGAGGCATTACCCGATGGATTTGTTCTTGCTGGACACAAAGCAAGCCATGAGAGTGGGAATTGGGATGTATGGCTGATAAGAACTGACAGCGAGGGGAATCTGCTTTGGGAGCAAACGTACGACCAGTTGTCGAATGGAACAAGTAAAAACATTTTTGATGAGTGTTATGGAGTGAAGCAGACATCTGATGGTGGGTTTGTGCTTGCCTGCGGGTCTGGTATCGAGCCAGATCGCGTTTCTGACGAAGACTCACCTGACAACCTATGGGCTGCGTGTTTGCTGAAAACTGATTCTCTTGGAGAGCCATGCTGGACCTATGTGTTTCACCAACCGGCAAGCGGGCACAATGCCTGCGAATGGGTTATTCCGCATGGCGATGAGAAGTACCTGATGCTTCTTGATAGTGATCACCTCGGTGAGGCAGAACCATCGAATGTTGGATTGATTTACGTGTCCGAAAATTAAGTGATGGTTGTCACATTACACTTGTATTGTGTAACCCCAGTATTAAGCCCGTGATGACATTTCTTGTCCTGGTGAGACACGAGATCAAAATTGTGTCAACATAGTGGGTGTACATTGCCACATGCTCCGTGACTGAAGCAGAGGAAGAGAGAACTCCATGCGTATGATGTTTCTACCTAATAATGTTATGAGCCCCAGTACGAGAAACATTTTAAGAAATCTTAGCGTCACGATTGCCGTTCTATTTTTGATTTCAGCTTCATGTAGTTTTTCATTTGCTCAGCGGCCCGGTGGGCGTCTAGGTTCTCG
>WLWE01000750.1_pt1 | contig 26952 bp, 14 predicted proteins | sample 6718301 | NCBI WGS metagenome assembly WLWE01 (sample SAMN12718691, study PRJNA515312) | sponge metagenome | isolation source: marine sponge | host: Mycale hentscheli | place: New Zealand: South Island, Marlborough, Capsize Point | collected 2003-05-01 | reverse complement strand
GAGGTTGGTGATTTGATCAGGGTTCGGATCATCTGGGGCTGGTACATGACCAGTTTCATTCTGAGAAATGGTCCCAGTACCTGTTGTGACAGGAGCCGATAGTGTGATCTGGGTTGCTGAATCGACACTGGCAATCTTTGCATCAGCAGGAATGTCGGTGCCAGTGACCGTCATGCCAACAAGGAGATCGCTTGTGTTAGAGAGGTTGGTGATTTGACTATTGGCTGGGGCAACAGCAGTTGGGGCTGGTACATCACCAGCTTGAATCAGGGGCGTACTGCCAAACGGTGGTGCATCAATAGTAACCGCCGGCACACTTTTATAACCATAGCCCTGCTGAGTGATGACTATTTCTGCAACACCACCATTTTTATCTGGGACCGCGTAGCCCTCCATGGTCGCGCCACCATTCGCAGTATTAAGAGGTGACTCTTCAAAAGTCACACCAATTTTGAAATCTGGAAACGTTGAATAGCCTACTCCTGGGGTAGAAACCGTCACGCTAAAGTCATTGGTTTCAATCGGACTCGAAACTAAGACGTAATTTTCAGCCTCATCCCAACCGACGAGCGTGGCACCCGCGGCGATTTCAACATTCCCAGGGCTACCTGGAAGCGAAGCACTCATGCCCGGGTAGAGCGATTCCCAATCCAGGGTCTCTTGAGATGCAGCGACACGAGTTCGGTTCCGGAAAGTGAGATCAAACGAGGGATTACTGGCGTCCCCTTTCAGTTCTATCCGATCTGCAAAGGTAATCCTCTTTATACCCTCAGCAATGTCATCTTGAGGATCATCCGATCCATCCTTGACATCAATAACTTTAGTGAAGTGATACGCTCCGCTCAAAAAGGTAAACGTTTCACTCGTAGATCCAGCACCTGCTATGACTGGAGTCGTTAGTGTGATCGTCTGGTTTGGTATATCAATGCTTTGAATCTGTGCACCAGCAGGAATATTGGTGCCAGTGACGATCATGCCAACAAGGAGATCGCTTGTGTTAGAGAGGTTGGTGATTTGATCAGGGTTCGGATCATCTGGAGTTGGTACATCCCCGGTCTCAGTCTCAGTCTCAGTCTCAGATTTAAAATAGATTACTTCATCACCACGCTGCACGGCCCAGCCTTTGAAGACAAAGTCGCCGCTAGAATCGGGCTGATTGTTGACGTCTATTGACTCAAACGTCGTGGTGTTTTGACTTTGACTTCTTGTCGGGGCGTGCATTGCATACTTATCTGTGCCTATAGTCCTTGTGAGCTCAACACCACCTTGCACGCTACTCGACACCGCATTCACTAAAAATGTTCGAACAGCTGGGTTGAGACTGACCCGGTCGCTTGACGCTGTCACAAAACCAATCCGAGCTATTGATTCCCCACTCGCTGAATCAAGAATACCTCCCTGCGAAAGTGTCAACTGACCAGTGCTTCGGTCCCAACTCTCGACCTCTGTCCCGACGGTGAACCAGTCACCAGAAATAAGAGCTTTTTCACCTCGGCGATCCGCTGCATCAAACGCATCGAATAGCATTCCCTGCGCAGCAGATACTGTAACGGTGTTATTCAATAGATCTGGTGTGCTGACTTCATATCCATTACCAACACCAAGAGTCACGACACCGTTTTCAAGGTCCACGCCTGTGACACGAGCCCCCGGCAGAATGCCCTCACCCGTTACTACCGTATCCAAATCTACGCCTAGAAGCCCACCAACTCCTGCGTCAATGACGAGCTGACTATTCTGCGTTCGCGTCACACCAAATGCAGGCATGACCGAGTAGTTCAACTGGAATAGTTGATTTTCATGCTTACCCTCGCGGACTCGAACGTAGGTTCCTGATGGTAGATCTTGACGGGAATCACCATCAATGACACGCCGCAAAAGCCAATCAGAAAAACCGGCTGAGCCTCCGCCTAGCCGCATGACTTCATAAATACCATTTTCGCGCGATTCGTTAATGCGATCTGGCCCTGGATCTTGATCAATAGAAAACTGATCTTTCACAAGCAGCCGGTCTCCTACTCGAACATCGACGTACTCATCTCCCTGAAATAAGTAGGCTGGAAATGAACCAGGGCCAGATAATTCAGAAGGAAATTCACCAGGCACATTTCCTTGATATGAGTAGACGTCTGGCAATTTACTTGTGGATGCTGCCTTCACAACTTTTGCATTCAAACCCGCAATTGGCCCATCATAAACGTTGATGTCTCCACTCGCGTTTATGATTCTTACAGAGCCAGCGGCTTCCATAGGAGTCGCGACACCACTTTGCAACTCATCTAATATTCCAAGATTCAGATCAGATGATGTATCTACATCAATATTCATTGACCCGTTCGGCGCTGAAACGAAGAGGTCTTGTCCCGATACAATCCTCGCCTTTAAGGCAATTGGATTTATTGCTTCACCGCCACGATCAACACCCTCAGCAGTAAGTTGGATAGTACCGTTGGGAACTTGGAGCGATGTCACATCAATATCATTGGCTTCGACTAACGAGAAATCCCCGCCGTCACTGCCCCCACGAACCTGGTAGACGTCTGTTGAAATATCTACGTCACCTACAGCATTCACTACTAATTGCTTCGTCTCAATACGTGTATTTCCACCAACCCCATCCTCCGTATTAGTACTTTCTTGGCGTAAAAATATTGAATTGGGGCCACTTATCGTGCCCTGTAAGTTAATACTTCCATTTGTGGCGTGTAACGAAATATCGGTTTCACGTTCATCCAGAGGAGCTGCTTTGACAAGTAGTGAATTGAGAACGTTGATTGAGTTTGCCTCAATAGAAATTGCACCGAATTCTGTAACGAGTGGTGTCGTTTGATTAAACTGACTTGTTTTAATTGCTATATCGCCATCGGTGAAAATCCCTGCACTTACATTGAGTTTGCCATTCGGCACATCCAGAGAAATTTTGCCGCTGCTTCTTGGAACTGCTTCAATGTTTATGCCATCGACTTCAGCAATGTGAATGTCATAAGGAAATGCTCCTCTTGGGTTTTCCTGAGACTCGGCAGCTGTTACCCGAAGTGAATCAACGTCCGTTTGCAGCGACACACGGTTTTCCAACGTCCCGCCAGATAGTGGTGTCGGAATATCATTACCCATAGTCACCACTAACATAGTGGCGTCTATTGTCCCCGACTGCAGACCCGTTGCTGTTGACTCTGTTGTCAGCGTATAAGGAGCAAAGGCCCGATCAGACTTTGTTGAATTCATGAGGACCGTTACAGAATCTGCCGCAACGTCACCCTCGAAGATCATGTCTGTAGCGGCAGCTTCAATAAATACCCAGTCCGCTCTTCCACCACCTTGATTTTCATTCCCCAGTGTATTGGTCGGTCGGAGTAAAATTGACCCTCTTTCTTTGTCAGTCCAGTCACTACGACTCAGGTACATTTCATACTTATCTGCACTTATGTGCGCAGCGATATCAACATTTTCGACAACATTAAATGCATCAATAGCCTGCACTCTAACGACCGGTGGTGAGCGATACCCTGATCCCGGATCAGTAACGTCTATTCGCATTACTTCACCACTGGGACCAAGAACTGCAACAGCTTCAGCAGTACGCCCTTCACCCCGAGGAGTTGGTGGCATGACAAAAACTCGTGGAGCATTCTTATATCGATATCCGGCTTGAACAACTTCGATACGACTCACTGTTTCTGCTGAGGAATCAATGTGAGCCATCGCAGTTGCACTACTTGGAGCAATTGGCGGATCTACCGTTACATTCGGTGCAATTCGATAGCCTGAACCACCACTCAGTTGACGAAATCCCAAAATCCTGCCGTCTGACTCAACAACTGCCTCGAAGACGGCGGCTTCAATCGGTGGGGCTGCACCAGCCTCAATGACAAGATCATCGCTTATGAATCCCGCAAGTTCTTCGGAGTTTGCTGCCCCAATAATTTTCAGGCCGTACCCTGGATCAACAATTGATCCACCACGAATTGAGGTGTTACGGGCGATAAAGTCTGCAACAGGTAGCGAAGCGCCAAATGGCATACTCGACGCTTCAAAAACTGGAATTCTTGTATCTCGAAGGACTTCAGCAGCAAAGCCAGGCAGGACATCACCCTGGTAATTAAACCCGGCCTCTTTCATCTTAATTTCGTACACACCGCCAGTGACAATGGCTCGCGCCTCCGCTCCCCCGACGCCTATAGTAACCGATGGTGTTTGTGTGTAACCAGAACCTGGGTGCGTGACTTCTGTATACGTTATTTGCCCATTACTGATGGCGGCCCGCCCCCGAGCTGGGTCCTGACCCATTGTCGCGAAGGCCTTAAGTTCCTGATCTACTTGCCCTGTCGTTTCACCGATTTCCAAATCAGTTGGATCGAGTTCTGAACGCTTCTCGTACGGCTCAAACCATGGGTTGAAGTACAACTTGAAAAATCGCACATCACCAGGATTAATGGCACTTAATACTGCTGGCTCGGTGATAAGACCAAGACCGTACTTGTCTTTATTGCGATTAAAATCAGAAAAACCACTTGGGTTCGAGGCATCAAAATACTGATCGGGGTTTACTTCATCGTCATACTTAGCCATACGCATCGCAAACTGCTGCGTGTATTCATCCACCCTAGCTTTGGCTGGACCAAAACGAACTACCGTCCCAATGGCCGCTGAAAGTGGCTTATCCACAACAATCGTATTGCTATCCTGAAACCAAGTAATTACTTTGGCTGACCCGCCCGGAAAGGCCGGATTCTCAACACGCAAGCCTTCTTTTATATGGGTCCACTTATCAAACTCAGCACCTAGAACAATCTTATTTTCTCCGGGAGAACCCGTGGCTTCAATATAAAAGTTATCAATGCCGTCAACTTTTTCAGGTACTACGCGAAAATAATTCTGACCATCTATTGAAGCGAGTGCGGTGACATAATTATCTAGTGGATCATTCAATAACGAAAGATAGTCAACGTCTCGAAACTTCCCTTTCGCCATTGGAAATCGCGCTGTTCCATCAGCATAGGCCTGAACTTCCTTAAGCGATGCCTTGAATACGTCGCCTTCCAAAGCCACAACAACCGGATCACCATCAGTTCCACCGTCGACCGGGAGTCCGTCGCCATCTTCATCAACTCCGAATTCGAGTGGCACCTCAGCAGTTAGACTCCCTATGAATTGAACGTCGGGGGCCAATTCATAATGCTTTCCAAAATTTTGCAAGTCGTCGTCCTCGGGGAGAACACCATCATTGAGGCTGTTGCCCTTCCAAGCGAGGGTACCGATAAGTGCCTCAGTTAGTGAAAGTCGCGCTTGCTCGATCTCTCCCGAATCCGGGATACCTGTTACCAGAAAACCATCCACTCTAAGACCGGGGTCATGTCCACCAGATACAACAACTTCGAAGTTCAATAAATCAGCGGCTATCTCCGCCTTCGTATTCCCGATTAAATTAAGTCCGAATCCACTTGCTTCGAGATCAACAGTTGCTCGCAGGTTTCCGCTAATATATTGTGTGCCTATTCGAATCGTGGTATTATTTGACGTGGTCTCAATAGGTTCAGTTACTAACTCAAATGCACTAACAACATCGAGTTTCGGATCGGATCGATATTCGTCTGGAATTCTCGAAGTAAAGGTTGGCAGGCCATCAATTCTTTGAATTGTTAGGTCGGGAATTTTTGAGTAGTTTTTTCCTCGGAAATCCACTGTAATTTTTTTAATGCCGTTACCGAACGTTTGGTCGGGTGTGACCGATGCCGTTTCACCATAGCCAATACGCGACACAGATAACTCAATCTCCGGTGCCGAAATGGCAATTACAGGTGCTGCTAGGTAACCTTCCGGTACGTCGACAGTGATCGTATCGCCAGAAAGGGTATCACTGATTTTTGTAAACCTGTTAATGGACTCTACCGTCCGCAACTGTGGAGTTCCGAACTCGATAGGGAGAAACTCCATCTTGCCAACACCGATGCCCACGTAGCCATCCCCTGTTGCGTCAAGGATTAACTCGCTCACACCACCAGAAACCTGAGCAACTTCGACCTCTCCAACAATTACTTCGGCTGGCTGAATCGTGACCTGAGGAGGATCTGTCGGATCGTATCCGTAGCCTTCTCGGCCGGGCAGCACTGCCAGAGACTCAACAACATTACCATTCAAGACTGTTGTTGGGGCTACCGGCCGGGTTGTCGACGTATCGTCAAGCAATGTTCCACGGAACGTTGGCGTTGATTGCTCACCTCCCTGAGGATCGCTTTCCCGCGGCAGTCGTGGTGAATTCTCTGAATTCGATCTCCCCAAGATAAAATAATCTTTAGTCTCGGTTGGGGCATTTATATGTACATTCGTTGCCCGCAGATCGATGTCGCCCTGAGGATCCTGCACCCTGATTGGATTGTTTACGAATACGGACGAACCTTCAGACAGAAGATCGACGGTAATTGCACGCGTGAAGTCAGCACCTGCGACGAAGTACACCTCGTTGGTCACTGTTGGCTTTACATAAACGTGATATTCGAGATCTTCAACTCGCACGGCATTTCTTGCCGTTCCGTCTTCCAGATTTTGCTTTGTAAGAGGGACATTGATGCCGTCGAGTCCTCTTAATGCAGGATTTGTTGCATTATTCCCATACAAACTTGAAAGGCTTGTTGTACTGCCTAATTCGAAAACTAGTGAGCTCGCATTCGAAACATGCCCTTCGAGATATGCCGGGCTGAAAGTTCCCCCCACTCCTAAAAATCGCCAATCAAGGTCTTTGACAATGTTCGTCTCAAACTCTTCCTCAAAAATGCCAAACTGACGCTGCGCTTCAACAGCCCCGAAATTATCGAAATCATCAAAGAAGAAGGTAAACGGATTGTCTTCATTGTTGTCACGAGCATTCTTGTGGTCTTTAAACACTGCTTCAAAGACCTCAGGCTGTCCATCACCACCGATCACCAGTTTTCCACTTGCAGTGCCAGGAATGATTCCAAGAGATGGTGCACCATCGGCACCACCATCTGTCACAGCACGCGGAACGGTCACATTAAGCCCGTTCGTTCGCATAGCGATTCCCTGAGCAAATGCCGTATCGCTTTCATCGAGCGGTGATATCTGGGTTTGATACCTGATCATACTCGAGGGTTGAATACCCCCAACCCAGAGTGGGTCATGCGTATTCTGAGGAACATTGTTAACCGTATGCGTATAACCGAAGTAGTTTGCTGTCATCAGCGGTGGTGCCGTTGGCACAGCTGACCATTCACATTCAAGATAATGCCTATCACCAACACCACTATTCGGGTTCGTTTCGGTGACGACGGCAATTCTTCTGGGGAATACCTGGCCTGGTTTCAACCCAGTGATCGGCGCTTGCAACGTATTCCGAAATGAGATAGGCCCACCGCCGTACCCGGGACCACTCGTGATATAAAACGAGTCGCCTTCTCGAAGATCGTCGAGGCCAACATAATCATTCGGTGTATTGCCTGAACCATCCCAGGCGCTGTATGTCCATGTCGTGAGTTCACCGTCCGCCTGCTTGTACGAAATCTCACCAAAAAAGTCTGATGACAGATAGCCTCTATCACCTGGGGTATTATTTAGTTGCACGTTAACATACGGGCCGATACTAATCGTCGGACGATTCAACGCCAGTCTTGTGGTTGTAAGATTAGCGGTTGAAGCTAGATCTTCACTTGGACGTGCAATAGTGTCATTGGTCTTTGTAGGAAAAAGCCACCAAGCATCAGCAACAATTGGTTCTTCATACTTATGCTCGGACCCATTCGTTACTATAAATTCTGAAAAACTAGTATTAGGATTTTCAATTGCCATGTAGTCAAGAAAACTACCGTTATCGGCAATCAATAGTTCATTCGGTGTGATATCGACCTGTTGAAGATAAACATCACTCCCTGCGTCCGATGCAATTAGAAGTTGACCTGGATGTGTGAAGTCTGGGCCAAATTGATCCTCTACTATGTCTGGACGTTGTACATCCGTCACTGATAGAGCAAGTCTCTGCTCTAGCTTTTCACACTCACGGACTTCTGATTTTTGGAACGAACGTTTTTTTAATGTCGGATGGAGTTTACTTGACAACATTTGTTGCACTGACGTCGATATAAGCCCCATCTTCCGTTTTCCAATTTTAGGAAAACGGGTGTTTCTAAATAAGGATGACACAATTGACATCTATTAATTCCTTTAATTCGGACTGATAACGGAAATCAGTTTTCTAGTTATTTTCAGAACTTTGATCTTTCAGTGGCTTTCCAGTGATGGCTGCATGCTGTTTCACTGAATCAACTCTCAACCTGCTACCCAAAAACCATAAAACCCCCGGATAACTATCTTCTCAAATCCTACCGATGAGGTACTACTCCGCAACAAATTGGTTGCTGTGATTTTGAAAAACAGAAACTATCGGCCTTCCTCGCAAGTACGAAAACCAGCGTATGGGCTGCAAAAACCAGCACTAATGATGCCCGGCTCCCCGCCCCCCCTCTCAGGAGGTGCTTTTTCGATTCCGGCCAAAGAGTCCGTGAACAGCCTTTCTCCCCAAAATGGAAATCCAAAGTCCTAAAGCAGTCAAAGACAACTTCTCTCCGATTCAGTCTTCGGCAATCTTTAACCACAACAAATCTCCAATTCATCACTTGAACGCAAACTTAGCCTAACCAAGAGGATCACCCTGACTTATCAGCCTGTTTATTTGGAACTTTTGGAAAATATTAATGCTGTACGCAAATAGCTGCGTTTTGTTCACAACTTTAACTTCAGCACATCCAATCATGTGATTCTGCATTGCTGGCACGATGCATCCCAACGGCCCCAAAAGCACATGGATACTACGTGGACAGAATCAGTTTGCTGACCTTGCTACAAACTATCCAAAATACGTAGCAAAGAAAATTCTTGCTTGACGAATGAGCCGGAACACCAGATTAGCCATAAGGCGCATGCTAGATGATTGCTGGACAGTTAAGTCAAACACACTCATCAGCTAGAGCCGTCACACCGACTTTCTGAGAATATCGGTCCCATAATATTCTGATGAATTTTTTTAACTGCTTCGTTTTTGAAACAGACTTGTAGTCACCACTACAGTCCACACAAACAAGTCACTCAAGTGATTGTTTACCCTCAATAAACTTTGAGTAACTGCCCATTTTCAATAGTTCCTGGGCTACTCCTGCACGTTGTATTTATCCCCAGACGATAAAAGTCAGTCCATTCGCTCTCGTCCACATTGGCAGGCAGGCGACGCATTCGGAACGCCTCGAATTGGTCACGAAATAAATGGCTTGGAGAACCCGTGAGGCTATTTCTTTCAGGAACGGGACAACGTCGGCAAACTCTAGCAGCCTGAAACAACACAGTGCCAATTCGAAAATGCTTGGGGTCACCTGGTAGAATTTCTGGTTCAAAAAAGCCAGAGGCAGATACTTTCATACTTTGATTGAAAGAAACAGGGCACGCGAGTGAATCCTCCCAGAATGCACCATGCAACATAGTGCTAGAGCCATCAATACTGCTTGCCCCCACTTCCCTCTCTCGCTCAACTGTAACCTCAAGGTTCATCCGAAAACGTCGTCTCGCTTCCTCCACGGTCCAGTTAAACCATTTCGCCACTTCACATAGACTTTCATTAGAAATGAGTGTCGGCCCAGCCGCATCTCGATCGTCTGGAAAGCCGCCATCAAAACGCTCTTGAAGTAAAACATCTGTAGAGAGAGCCTCTGAAAGCCATTCGCAGGGACCCTCGCGATTCGGAAGAAGTGGAAAAGTCTCTTCTCGAAGCGAAGAGTTCTCACCTGACAGATTTTTATCGATTGAGAGCGTTACAAAGTTCCCGGTATCGGATGATTCTATTTGGCTGTTCTCAATACCTTCAATTCCGAAGGTTGCTCGAATGCCATGAAACCGAGCATTTTTCTTGGCATTCGCGACCGCACCTTCGGCATCGACAAGCCGCCATCGGCGATCGTGCATGAGTGCACCGCTTGGCGATACAGTCGCTTCAGAAAGGCTCATGCCGTCAAGGCTTTTCACCGGATAGATCGTGATGCCGGAGAGATGTGGCATCAGAAAGAGTCCTTCCAAAAGATTCAAACTGTTGAACTACATACGGAAGTTAAAAGTCTGCCAGAACAACCTCAGGAACCACTGACCAACCGTGCGATTTCCGACTTCGATCCGAGCCATCCCCCGCATACCAGGAGTCAAAATATTTTCAGCGTCATCGACCTGCATCAGCACTTCATAACTTGTTGAGATAGGAACTTCTCGCCCCATTTCATCGGTTGTCGTCGGGACAGACCCACCCGCTTTTACGCTGAGTCTCTCAGACCCGACTTCAATATGAGTCTCTGCAATCTCATCAACAGCGCTTCGAAAGGTCTCAAACGGAAAGGCATCAAGCTTCAGATCGACCTGCTGTTCACTATGCACAAACTCAACTTCACTTTGGTCAACAATCATGACCGCCTCAAAATGATCGGGATCGCCAACCATGCACAACACCGTGCCCTCGGCAAAGGTCGCACCAATATTCTTCTTTGCCAGTGCGCTACCCGACCAGCCCGACAAGCGCCCACTTGGGTCTGGCCTCTCGTCAACTGTTTCAGCTGGCAACACAAGTCCTGAACGCGGAGCTTTAAGCACGAGCTCTCCTTGATACTTCCGCTTCTTGGCAAGCTGCTCTTCAACGCTCTTCAGAGACTCTTCAACTGTCCTAATTTCCATGCCTGCTGCAGAATCAGTAAATCGTTCCCGTTCAAGGCTGGCGAGTCTCGAACGGTACCCTGACTCTTGCCCTTCAAGCTCAGCAATCTGTAGCTCCAGATCAATATTTGAAAACGTGGCAAGCTCATCACCTTTGGCAACACGATCATTTGCCTCAACAAGAATGTCTTCGAGGCGTCCATCAACCGTGACGTAGACAGTCTCTTCGCCGCGAGGCCGAAGTTCGGCTGGACACCAGACACGCTGTGGTAGTGGTATAAAGCAGATTGCTGCAGCAATCATCGCAACTACAACGCCCGTAATTGTCATGTTGAGACTCTTCACCTCATCTCTCCTCCCGGGAACCTTCAAAAACTTATAGATGCCAGTAATCGGACGAACAATCAATCCATAAATACCAAAGAGTGCCAGCATGCGACCGATGGCCTCCATGCGATACGGCTTCATGGCATTCCAAACAAACATGAAGATCGAGGTCATCAGGACCCACATATAAATTGTTGATGCAATACTATAAAGCGCAAATAAACCTTGATGCCGTTTTGGCAAAAATGGATCATCCTGCAACTTCACACCCAAGCACCACTTCTTTGCAAGACGACTCAGACTCGTACTTGATTTGGTTCTCAAGTTCGGTATCTCAAGCATGTCTGAAAGAATGTAGTACCCATCAAAACGCATAAGTGGATTGGCATTAAAAAGTATTGTCGACACACTGGACACAAACATCACGTTAAGGCACATCTGATTAAAGAGGCCTTCGTGTGAGTTCCACCAGAGAAACGTTGCCGTTGATGCCAAAATGAGCTCAATGTACATGCCCCCAGCGCCAATCATCATGCGTTTCCATTTGCTGGGTAACATCCAACTGTCTGACACATCACAGTACAAGCACGGTGTAAAGACGAGCAGCATGAAACCCATCTCGTGGCACTCTCCTCCGTAATACTTACAGGAGAGGCCATGGCCGAATTCATGAATGACTTTGGTAATACCGAGTGCTGCAGCCAAATAAAACCAGTTTCCGCTTGCAAAAAACTGGTGAAACTCAGGAAGCTTTGAGCGAAATGTTTCAAAATTCACAAGCACCAACATGAGTGCCGTGAGTATGTACACACCCGCAACCATCAGTGCAGGTGATGAGTAGAGCCACCCAAACCATGGATTGAGCTTGTTAAGAATCCAATCTGGGTCAATGCCGCGAAATCGCAACGCCATAATGCTTCGCAGCCAGTTTTTCCATTCCGACCACACTCGCTGCCGTCTACGTTCATTGAGCTGTGGCCCCTGACCAGCCCGATCACCAATAACAAGCCCACTGCGATGAAGCGTGGAAACAAAACGAGAAACCTCATCGACAGTTATTCGACGAGGAGGGAACCGGGCTTCAAAATCATCTTTGAGATCTTCGAGACTCGCCTCGCCATCAAGCATCTCAAGAAGGGCATACTCTTCCGGACGAAACCGATAGTACGACAAGCCAATAGGATCTTTAACTACATACCATGCCTGCCCCTGATACACCTGACGATTGGTTACCAAGTCACCACGGTATCGCAGACCCACAGGCCGCGATGTACTCGAGCGGAAGGCTTCAGCCATCGCCATGGTTCACCTCACTCGGCATCTGCCGTTGTCACTGTTCGATGGACGGGTGGTAATGACGCCTGTGTTGAATGAATCGTCATTGTTGCTGTCTGCCCAGCCCGCAGCAGCCACTCCACCGAATCTTTTGCCTGCCTGTTTTCAACCTCAGCCCATACACGGAAATCACCGCCGGGCTCAACAAGTGGGCTCACGAAGACAATTCTGCCTTTAAATGACTCTTCACGCTCATCGGCAAACATCACCGAAACTGTCACCGGCCGGTTATGCACAATACTTGGCTCATACTTGGATGAGTCTACGTAGCCTTCAACACGAAGCTTGTCAGTTCGAACAACTCTCGCCAACGGATCTCCAGGTTGCATCCATTCACCAAGATGCGGATAGACCTGAACAATCATGCCGTCAATCGGAGATGCAATCTGTCGTCGCCCAATCCGGTTGTCAGCCGCGAGAACTTCAACCTCTTTCGACTGTACATCAAGAGACGAAAGCTGCCTTTCCAGCTGTGCCTGTTCAATCTGAAGTTCACTCTTTTTCTGATTGAGCTGAAGCCTTGCTAGCTCTACTTGGGTCACGCTGCCCGGGATTCTACGATTCGATGCCACTGCCTTTTCAACTTCTGCTTCCGCAACTTTTTCAGCAGCCACTGAATACCGCACGTCGACGTCACTTTCTGCTTTTGCAATCGCTTGATCGTGCTCCGCCGTTGCTTTTTGTTTCTCAAAGCGAGGCTGAGAATCATCAATGCGAGCAATGGCGCCTCCGCGTCGAACCGTGTCTCCTTCTTTGATTGATAACTCTACTAAGACTCCGGCTTCACGTGCAGGCACTCGAGCTTCTTCAACAACTGAGACCAAACAGCGACGAAGTACCGGCTCTTCTGGCGTGGCTGCTGAAACCGAGCCTGCCCCCAATAAGACAACACCGCACACAATTCCTGAAACAATTTTCATAATGTCCACCTAATGTACTGCGTCCCTACTCTTACCAGAGCCTGAAAAAGATTTGTGTCTGAAAGAATGCCATCACATCCATAAACCAGACGTACCCGAGGGCATGCTTCCCACAGTTCACTCTCGCCGTAACCGTGGCTCCAGCACCCAACTCTTCCTTCTCATGCCTTGTCGGATCAATCGTAATTCGAACAAGTACTGTATTGCCTTGCTCTCCTCGAACCTCTGCCTGTTCATGAATTTCTTCAACAATGCCATAGTGCCGAGTGCCTGGATCAGTTGCCAGAATGTAGTCTACTTCTAGCTTTTGACCTTCCTTTTCAGATCTCGAAAGTGCCTTATTAATATGCCCAAGCCTGTCATCAGCCATGTGAATCTCGAGCTCCCATTCGCCGGTCTTGTCAGCAATGCTCATGAGCACCTGCCCTCGTTCAACCGGGCGGAAGAGTAACCGGTCCCTAACCTGCCAAGTCACAATCACGCCATCAATAGGGCTGCGGACTTCCAAGTCTGTCTTTTTGTGTTCGTACAGCCGTTGCTGTTGTTCAAGGCTTTCGATTTCGCGACGCAGTTGTGCCGCACGGCCAGCCATCCTGTTTTTTTCATCGTTGGAAAGGCCTTTGTCTTCAAGCAACGATCGACGAGTCGCAACAAGCTGCTCTTCACTCGATGCCTTCCTACCGAGAATATCTGTCATTGCTACTTCAAGGTCTGTGTTTCGAAGCTGTGCAAGAAGCTCTCCATCTTTCACCACTGAACCATGCTTTAAATTGGTCTCCAGATGCTCGACAACGCCCTCAATATCAGCAAAGACGTCTCGCCTGTGAACAGGCTCAAGCGTGCCTTTGCCTTCGAGCCTTAGGTCTACACGAATGAGTGTTAAAGCAACAATGAATGCAATAAAAGCAACTGCAGCAAGCACCGTCTTTGGAAGATTTCGTGCCGTTGTAAGAACCTTCGATTTATTAAGAAGACTGGTCAACCGATGAAGTGGCATTGTTGTATGGTCAATAGCGTTTGAAATCGCTACTCGACCATGCTCAGCGACCAGCTCCACTCGAGCTCTTTTTCCACCTTCAAAGGTTGTCGAAGAAAACCACTCAACAACCAAAACACCAATAGGGTCTGGGGCCTCTTTCGGAGGTGACTCGGCCTTGGCAACGGCAACAGCATCAACCCCACCTGGCTTTACAACAGGTGTCGGTCTGGGTTTTTCAAGTGGCAGAATAGCCATAGCCGTTGAGTGCGACTCATCAATGTAGTTTTCAAGCTCCTCCTCGATCTGAGGTGGTAATTCTCCTTCGGCATCCGGATGCCAGAGTGGATCACGGGCTTTGGCAACCACTCGCGCAAGCGATTCAATTGCCCGTACCGCAGAAGCCCGACGTTCGATTGACTCCTGTCCACTAACTGCCTCGAGACGTAACTTACGACCTTTTTTCACAAGAACGCTGACACGATCACAACCAATGATACGGCGAGCCTCATTTGCCAAAACAAATGCTGTTGCGACCGGGTCCAGTGATTCGTGCAACGCACGACTAAACCGATCAACCTGCTCCAATGCGGATTGCTGTGTATCGAGTGTTTTAATTTGTTTTCGGTCCAGATACGCACCTGCGACGACTGCGACCTGCTGCAAAAACTTCAGATAACCCCGTTCAACATCTGACTGATTCGGCTGATGAAATATCTCAATAAGCCCCTGACGATCTTCTCCACGATCAATTGGCACACCGACTACCAAAAGACTCGAGGGGTTTGAGCCACTCGGCTTGCCGTCTGGAGATGTAATCGCGGCCTGCGGTGGCACAAGAAGTCCAGAAGGTGAATTCATCAATGCGTGCACCATACCGCTATGGGCAGACTGAACTTCCTCGTTGTCTGAAAGCCCGGTGTCTTGCATTTTCAGATGCGCAATCGGCTCAACACGACCCTCTTTCCCCGTAAGCCAGACGAGACCAGCCACCGCACCCATGGCCTCAATGACTCGTTCGAGCAGACCACGGAAAAACTCGGCCTCCGCGGTGTCTGTTTTTGAAAGTTCTTCGATCTCACTAATGAGCGCACGAATCTGCTGCCGGGCCTCTTCAACCGACCGGGGATCGACAGTGCTCATGGGGCTTAGACTTTCTCGAGGCGAAGACAACCACTGCACCGATGTTCTGCACTTTTAAACAGAACACCGGTGCTACTTGGTCAAATAAATCACCGTTCCTAATCTGATTAGGCCTTCGTCGGTGGTGTAACAACACGTTTTTGAACATCCGTTTCAAGAACGCCGAAAGCCTGCTCGTGACGCTGAACAGCCATCATAAGTGCAGCCGCCAGACGCTTCGCTGTAAAGAAATTCACAATAATTCTCTGATTTAACTGAATTGTGTCGGGTGAATTTCCCACAACCTGTTTATTCAGACCAAAGTCAACAATTAGTTCTTCTGGTGTGCCGGTAACACGGCAGAAATTCGCATACGTTGCCGCAATGCTCGTTTCATCAACTGGAACAGGTTCTGGTGCAGGACGTGCTGCTTCTTTGCTTTCTTCAGCCATCAAAGTAACTCCGTAATTATTCGGGGGGGGTGCGGGTGCGTTCAGCAACCGCAAAGGAACAATACTGTGTCGGTAACGACATGATGTTGTACGTTCCCGACCACAGAAAAGTTTACTACCCTTCTGATTCGGGGGCTACCGAGAGGGTTGAATAAGCGTTTCTGGGGTATTTCTACACAATTTTATTAGAAAAAATCTCACCAGCCATGTCTCTTGAGCCAAGCCGATGAAACAAATCGCTTCATCAAGGCCTCCATCGCTCGAAGAGCATCTGGCTCCCAGCTCGCTTCTTGTGATTCTTCTTGCATCTGTACTCCCTGAAAAGTGAGCCGAACCGGCCAACCACGCCGCGTGGCCATCTGATCAAAACGCTCAGCCAGCCGAAGCGTCCAGGCCGCCCCGAGTGTTTCACGCAGAGCAAGAAAACACGAATTTACACGGCATTCAAACTCTGCATACTCTCGCGGCAACTCGGCTCCATCGGTCAACACCGACCGCCGTCTCAACCCAGCGAAGGCAGCTTGAGTCAGAGCAAGAAAACCGCCAGCAGTCATACAAGAAATTGCCACCAGATCGTGAGTTGCCTGCGGCAAGGCAACTTCTAACCGTACTCCAGGTAAAAGCGGCCAGATCAGTCCAAAATGCCCCACCGCAACGAGCGTCGCGGCAACTGCCCGACGAGTCCCTACAAAGTTCATCCATCCAACTATGACCAAAACGGGTAAAAAAAATCGTCCGAGAATATGGAGGTCAGGAAGACTTCCCGGGTGAATAAGAACCGCAGATGCCGCTGGCAGTGCAAGCACTGCTGCGAGTGATCCAACAATGAACTGCCATATCCCATGCTGCGGCCGCTTCGCGCCCAGTAAGGACATCACTGGACAAACCGACAAAGCGGCAACGACGACTCGATGAATTCCCAATGTCGCGATATCAAGATTTCCTGTCGCTTGCTGAAGCGTTGTCATTGCAAAAAGAGCGGCGGCAGCAGCACTCCATAAGGCGGCAGGAACAGCCGTTGACCCCCGCACAAACCACGCGGCGCAACATGAAAGAATGACAAAGCAAATCGCTACTCCACTCGTCCCTACGGTAAGAACCTGCTCGTGATCGAAAAATGGATCAAACTGCGCAAATGAAGAAAAGAGTTCGATGAGCATGAAGAGCTTGGGGTGACCTTTCTGGTCGAGCCGGTTGTCCTGACTTTACCGTACGTATTTTAATTGCTTTTTGAAGACATGCAGAGAGTACGACGTCATAATAGAGTGTCTTGCTTACGAACACCCTATCACCCCACGAGACACAGCATGCGACGCTCCACTCCTTCCTGTGAAATTTTTTCATCTATTCCGGGCACGCTCGCTACGACTTCCTTGAAATATCTGCTGATTCTGGTTTTCGCTGTTACTGCAACTTCCATGTGTAGTCGCCTTGCCAATGCCATTGAGATGTTTACTTTCTATGGAGATGGAAGCCGGGTGCCGCTACCAAGTCTTGAAACACCAATCGAAGCCTATCCAGGCATTCCTCTTCGGAGTGACCGACTTCGAGCCCGCCGACAGGCTGCCTACCGAGTTCCTCCACAAACGGGTATGCCCGTCGGAAACGGTCGAATCACCATACGGGCGATGCCCAGTACGGGTACAGCACCTGCATTCGACGAAGGGGTGAGGCCTACACAGGCGCCTGAAGCAATTCAAACGCCTGCCCCGACTCAGACCCGCCGCATTCGGTGGCGACGACGCTAACTGAGTAAACCGCTGTGAGAATTCCTTCCACTGGGACATAGATCGTGACAAGACCCCAGAAGGAACAATGCCAAATTTCCTGTGAGGGCCTCATCTGATAGATTCTTAGGAGTCCGGATGACTCTATCAAAGGAATCGTATCAATGCTGCTTGGGGCCGTTTTTGAGCGAGAGGTGCGTTTTGCACCAAAGTCAAAAGGGCTCTTCATTGGCCGTGCAATTTATGCCGGTAGCCTTTTGGCGATTATTGCAACATGCTGGCTTGTTCTAACAGGCACCCAAGCCATTACCTCAGCCGGGGACACGGCCAGATTTGGAGCAACGCTCCTCAGGACACTCGCCCCATTACAGCTTACTCTCGCTGTTCTGGCTGCTGCCATGACGGCTGCTGTTGCGGTCAGTGTTGAGAAAGACCGTCGTACGCTTGAACTTTTGCTCCTCAGCCGCCTCAGTGAACGAGAACTTGTACTCGGAAAACTTGCCGCAAGCCTCCTGCGTGTCATGCTGATGCTCGTCTCAGCAATTCCTGTCTTCGGAATTGCTGCACTTTTTGGTGGTGTCACAGGCATTCAACTTGGAAGACTCTTTATTGTCACGGCTGCTGCGGCTCTTTCTGCCGCAAGTATCGCAACAACCGTAGCATTCTGGAAAGACACCACGTTTCAAGCAGTTGCGATAACCGCCTTCGCTTTGGTTGCATGGATCGTTACCGGTGAGGCAGTTGCTACGTGGTTTGGACCACTTATTGGAGAACAGATCTCACCAGCACGGGCAATGTTTGCCGCACTTTCTCCTGCTGGCGGAAATCTTGGTTCATTCCTTAGTCTCTGTGGACTCATTATTGTGGGAACCAACCTCGTAGCAATTCGACAGGTAAGAAACTGGAACATGGCCCGAGACGCCCGCCGAGCCGCCCAGGCTCGAGGAACTGGCGGCTCGACAACGCAGCGTCCCACAAGGGACATCTGGCGAAACCCCATCCTCTGGCGAGAAATATGTACAAATGCATATGGTCGAACAATTGTTATTGTCAGACTCGCCTGGATGCTTCTGTTTGCCGCCGCAGTAGCTGGAATTATGTTTGAGGCTCGTGCTGACAGACCAGATCGTTTTGCTGTTGCTGTTGCTGTCATTCCAATGGCATTGGCTAGCCTTCTTGCCGTCACGGCACTTGCCGTTACCAGCATTACGACCGAACGGGACCGTGGCTCACTTGACCTTTTACTTGTGAGTGATCTGGAACCTAAAGAATTCATCTGGGGAAAACTGTTTGGGGCACTTGCAGTTGCACGAGAGGTGGTTGTCCTGCCTCTGATGCTCTGCGTTGCTCTTATTGCAAGCGGGATCGCCTCACTTGAAAACGGCTGCTACCTCTTGCTTGGTACCGCAATCCTTTTATTTTTTGCCGCTGTTTTGGGAATCCATATTGGTCTCTCTTACCCTTCGTCTCGCCGAGCAATTGCAGTGGGGCTGGGAACCATCGCCTTTCTCTTTATTGGAGTCGCCACTGCAATGCGCATCATGGTCGCATTTGGCTCGAGCTTTGAATTGCAATTGGCTCCGTTCCTTGCTGTCATTGTTGGTGGTGGGATTGGACTGTACGCAGCCCTGTCAGCCCGTAATCCATCACCTGCGATTGGCTGGGCATCTGCCATCCTGCCAGCATTGACTTTTGTTGGCATCACAGGTTTCCTCCAAGGCAATACGCTCCAAGTTCTCCTCGTTGTGGCCGTTGCTTACGGATTCACAACGGTAGCACTGCTGGTTCCGGCTATTGGCGCTTTTGATCTTCTTACCGGCCGAAGCTCAATTGGCGATGCATAAGCCTTGCCACCCCGACGGGCGTTTTTCATCTGTGGCTGAGTCGTCACCGTAGCGTGGTCGCTGACTCTTCTGATTCCAGAGCGGCCAGTCGATCAAGAGTCTCTGGCGGAGCATCACCTTTGGATATCGCTGCTCGATAGCTTTCAACAGCATCGATTCGACGTCCGAGTGATTCTTGTGCGAAGCCTTCCAGTGCAAGCACGTCTGCCGGCACCTGATTCGGACCATATGTCTCCTCGAGAATCGCAAGCGTTGCCAACGCGCGTTTGGGGCGATCAAGCTGACGATAGACCTCTGCGGTTTCACGAAGAACTTCTCGATTGTCTGGCTGAAAGGCCAAGGAGTGCTGAAAGTCAGCAAGTGCATCAATCGGCTTACCACGAGCCAGATTCACCTGCCCCTGAAGGTGCCATGCTTCAGACGATCGAGGAGCAGAAGCAACTGCTTCATTTGCTAATCGTTCTGCGTCATCAAGAAGACCAAGCTGAAGATACATCTTACCACCATCAAGGCATAAATCGATATCTCCCGGTGAAAGCGAAAGCGCTTTTCCGATTTGGTGAACAGCCTCCATTTTTTCACCACGGTCCCAGAGAACTCCGGCGTAATGCTTCCGAGAATCAACGTCTGTTGGACAGTGATCAACAGCTTGTTCCAAAAGTCCTTCAGCTCTCAAAAGATCACCAGCATCGCTTGCTGAAAGCCCAAGATTACTAAGACGCCTTGCTTCGGCAACTTGCTCTGGAGCAGGACCATTTCGAGGCACAAGCCGGCAGCCGACAGAAGATGTCGCTACAACCAGCACAACTGGTACGAACCATTTTTTTTTGTGATCCGTTGACACGATTGCCTCAACAACACTGGGAAAGTTAGCTTTGAATCAACCAGATACACGGAGATACCAACTTTCAAACTAAACAGACCTTAGAGGGTTTCCGTGTATAGGCACAACGTCGCTCGGTCTGCCGCAACAACCAAGAGCCTTATGGAACCCTGGCAAAAAGGAGGGTTTGGGCCGGTCATCCGTTCCAGGTCAAGGACAACAAACAGATCGTTCGTGCTCTGCCGAAGGAATACAGAGATGAGTGGCATAAAACCCGCATTTTCTGCTGCCTTGAGGCAGCATCGCTCCCGTTCTGGACTGACCACATGGCCCCGTTTTATAACCGTCGCCTCATCCGACTGGCCATGATCGCATTTCTCGTCGTCGGCTGTGACGTTCGCGATGAGGTCGTCCATACGACACAATCAACGCATAACAGTTGGCCAGAACCAGTAACTTATCGTATCGACCAAAATGATACACAACCTGGTCACTATGATTCAGAAAGAATTTCTTTTATTGAAAATTGTGACATCGGCCTGCGTTTAGCTGACTTTGCAAACAAACCACTACTCATCGTATTCCGAGCCGCTTGGTGCCGCTGGTCATTGGCTCTTACACAACAGACTCTCAGTGACCCCTCGATCGTAGCTCTCGCTGATAGCTTTGTATGTGTTCAGGTTGACGCTGACAGACATGCCGAAACATGCTTGCAGTACAACATTACACAATTCCCAACAATACTCATTGTGGATACAGACGATAACGAAATCATTCGGCGAAGCGGTCACACCATGGTGGCTGATCTCACGCCTCTTCTGCAAAGTGCTCTTTCTTCGAACCAGATCGCTGCAGGCCACCTTCGCACTGACGAAGACACCGACATCGTGGCAAAAACAGCAGATACCAAACCCGCTTCCACCACCGATACTCTCCACACGGCAAAGAGCACAACACAGAAAAATGCTCGGTAATCGAACTCTGATGTACTCCTATAACAACTCATGCACTTTGTCTTTTAACCTCACTTGCAGCGCACCCTGATGAATACACCCACAAAGCAAAAGCCATCAAACAAAGACTTTCATAGCTACCCGTGGTGGAGTCCACGATTCTGGCACGGCATGCCGATGCGGGTATGGTTTGATCTTGTCCGTCAGAATCATTGGAATATTGCACCAAGTCGCCTCGGCCTCCTCGGCACAATTTCACTCGCGTCGTGCTTCAATTCAATCGCTGAGACACTCTGCAAAGCACGCTTTCGAAGGCAGCTGAAATCCCCTCCTGAAACCGACCCGCCTATTTTCATAATCGGACACTGGCGAAGTGGAACAACACTCTTGCATGAAATCCTCATGCTTGATGATCGTTTTTGCTGCCCATCAACGTACCAGTGTTTTGCTCCTGGACACTTTTTGCTGACAGAGACCGTCCTGACAACCATGCTTGCGTGGATTATGCCTTCGAAGCGACCCATGGATAATGTTGCCGCCGGATGGCACCGCCCACAGGAAGATGAATTTGCGCTGGTGAACATGGGAGCAGCATCTCCGTATCGTAGAATGGCTTTCCCGAACACCATGCCAGCTGAGCCGACCGCCCTCGACCTGAAAACTCTATCAACCGATCAGATCGATCAATGGAAATCCGTACTACGCCGATTCATCGGCACTCTTGCTATCCGAGATGCTCGCCGACCTATTTTGAAAAGCCCCACGCACACCGCACGAATGGCGACACTCGCGAAGATGTTCCCGGGAGCCCGGTTCATTCACATTGTCCGAGACCCATTTGTTGTATTCCCTTCAACAAAACGGCTCTGGCATTCACTGCATCATGTTCAAGCCATGCAAATAGACTCTGAAAAGAATGCTGAGGAATATGTCTTCGAATGCTTCGACACGATGTATTCGGCATTCGAACGCGATCGGGCTGAACTCAATGATGACCAGCTATATGAAATACGCTACGAAGAGCTTGTTAGAGATCCCGTATCGAGCATGGAGAAAGCGTACGAGAAACTCAAACTTGGAGGCTTTGAAAAAGTCCGGCCAGCCTTCGAGAAACAGGCAGAGTCAATGAAAGGGTACACCACAAACACATACCAGCATGATCCACGAATCATGTCAGAAATAGCCAGGCGATGGCAACCATTCATCCAACGTTATGGCTACGAGCAGCCAACTGCGAATTAAATCAGGCCAATTGAAAGAATGCTTGTCGCCGAACAGCAAGCGAGTGATCACGACGAGTCGAATAAACCCTAGGCCAAAGAAAAGCCTGCCATGTCTTGAGAGGACCTATACGCGATCCTGGTGACGCGATGTACCTCGTTTGCTACGGCAATCAAAACAGATGCCGGACACAATAAGCCGATGGCCCTGCGCTCGAAACTGATGTGTCTCCGCTACAGCATTTCGGAGTTTGGTCAGTTCTTCACTTGAAAACTCAATGAGCTTTTGACAACTCGTGCAATAGAGATGGTCATGCTGCGGATATCCGTAGTCATGTTCGTAGACAGCCCGTCCATCCAGCTCCATCTTTTTGAGAATGCCGGCTTCTACCATTTCGTTGAGCGTTCGATAAATTGTCGGTCGACTGGCTTGTGCCCCGGCAGGTGTTTTCTTTAGATCGACCAGTAGTTGCTCCGCATCAAAATGTTCATGACGAGTCGTCACATGATCAACAATAACTTGTCGCTGACGCGTGATTCGTTTTCCACGCGTCTGCATAAATTCCTCAAACCGCTCCTGCGGTGTAAGGGCGGTATTCACGCGACCGAGAGAAAAATTAGCGTCTACTGACATGTGTACAAATGCTTTGTGCTGGTCTGAAAACGTGCCTACAAAAAATAAAATGCCCCCCATTACATGAGGCTCTTACTCCATGATTTATGATAGCACAGACGTGAAGCGGGGTAATAGCTTGGGGACGAGAAACAAAAAGGCTCCTCAGGCCACTATTCGGCTTGAGGAGCCTTTATTACTTGTTTTGCGACAGGATGCCGGAACGCTTACGACAAGCGATCAAGCAGACGATCAATTGCGACGTCAAGTTTTTCGGGAGTCTCGTAACTTCCGTCGGCGATGGCGGCTCGGATCGAATTCACTCTATCAAGACGAACATCACCCACAGTCTCGGCTGCCTGGATGGCATCCACTGAAACTGAAACATTGTCTCGCACTTCGGAAAGACCCTCGGATTGAGTCTTTGATGTTGATTCCATTGCTTCAACACCTTGAACGCTGTTCACCGATGCTGAACCGTGCGTTGAACTTACACCTGAAATATTCATTGTTGCACTCCTTGCAGTTCGTGATTCAATTTCCGCTTCCCCAAGAGAAATGTTTTACGTGTCCAACATTCTTTTGGTTCACTGAAATCCGTCGAGTCTGCCCTTTTTCCACTTTGTTAATTATTCGAACCTGAACGACATCCCTGACGAGTCAGAATTCGAAGGCTTGTACTCTTTCCATACACCAGTTTAGTCGTATCGTCGAAACAAGGACCCAAACTTAAAACTTTTTTTCTTTTTTATGCAACCGACGACGCAGACCACCCAACCTACCCTAAGCCGCAAATTCCTTACGCCTTGGTACCAACTGATGCTGAAGTCGCTCAACAATTGCAGAATGCATTTGGCTCACACGACTTTCCGAAAGATCGAGCGTAAGACCAATTTCTTTCATTGTAAGCTCTTCATAGTAGTAAAGAATGATGATAAGTCGCTCATTCCGATTGAGACCTTTTGTCACAAGCCGCATGAGATCACCCTTTTGAATTCTGCGAGTAGGGTCTTCCCCCTTCTTATCCTCAAGAATATCAATCTCACGAACGTCTTTGGAGCTGTCCGTCTCGCACCACTTTTTATTCAGACTCACAAGGCTTACGGCATTGGCTTCCACAAGCAGTTTTTCGAACTCTTCGGAAGACAGTTCCATATGAGCTGCTACCTCAGCGTCAGCTGGTGCCCGCCCAAACCGTGCCTGAAGCGTCTTGATCGCTTCGTTGAGTTTACTTGCCTTACTTCGTACAAGACGAGGAACCCAATCCATCGTTCTTAATTCATCCAGCATTGCTCCACGAATTCGTGGCACGCAATAGGTCTCAAATTTTACACCACGCGAAAGATCATAGGCGTCAATAGCATCCATGAGTCCGAATGTTCCTGACGATATGAGGTCATCAAGCTCAACACCATCAGGCAGTCTCGCCCAGATTCGTTCAGCGTTATATTTCACCAATGGATGAAAGATTTCGATGAGACGATTTCTCAGAGACTGATCAGACTGATCTCGCTTGAATGTCTTCCAGAGCTCAAGCATCTCTTCCGGTGGGGGTTGGCTGAAATCCTTCGCCACAACATTCCTCCTTGATCGCCTTTCGAGCGGTCCGAACTTCCATGATCAAACCGCTGGTCAGTCTCCTGACCAGGTGGGAGGATATGCCTGAACCCGTCCCCAACACAACTTCATTTCATCGGCTTGTTTCAGGAACTTCACCAAAACTTCCGTTCTGGTCGACCGTGCCCCCCTATACCCCCAAACTTTCCAAGAAGGGGGGCCACGGAAACAGAATTTATCAGGCTGCCCTACTGCCACCCTGAACTGAACTTCCTGGTGTGCCAATGGTCGCAAAGATTTCGAGACCGGGCTGGCCCTGCAACTCTGGATCAGCAACGACTGCAATCAACACGCCTGCTGCTCGCATGTGTTCAGCGAAAGCCCAACGATTCTTTGGGGCAACGGATATTGCACACCGCCGTCCACGTTCCTGCAAAGGACGCAGTGCTCGTTGCAACTCGGCAAGAAGCCGCTTTTGTTCCAATCGCAATGCCACCTCGGATTCTGAAGCGATGAGTGACTCGACTGCTCGTGGAGTCACTTCAATAATCGTAAGACGTCCTTCCTTGTCACGAAGACGACGAACGATCGTACGATCAATGTGCGATCGCAATCTCTCTGCAAGTTGCTCTGGTGAACACCCTTCCGAGGCATAATCTGCAATGGCTTCGAGAAGTACAGCGAGTGGCTTAATGGGCAGACCTTCTCTCAACAGACATTGCAACGTCCGTTGTACTGTTGCCACGCTGACTACATCGGGAACCGTTTGTTCGACAGTCGCGGGCTCGGTAGACCGTAGTGATTCAAGCATTCTCGCCATCTGGTCCCGGGACAAGAGACGGTCAACACATCGACGCAGATTTTCTTCAAAAATATAAGCAATCGCATCTGCGCCGATAAAGGCAAGTCCTCCACGACTCGTAACCTCCTCGGCTTCTGCAGGGCTTCCCCACCGCACACACTGAGCGGGCAGAATATTATCCGTAGCAGCCCGTTTTTCCCGCCAACGTCGACGAGTCACGTCGTCACCTGAACTTGGTACCAAGAGCCACTGACCTGATGGCACGACTGGATCGTCAATTGGATCACCGTCTAATTCCATGACCCACTGCCCCTTGGCAAGCGTTGTGTCATCCCGAAAAAGTACCGCCGGAACAATGACTCCGAGATCTTCAGCTATTCGCTTGCGGACACCTTCAACCGCAGCAGGTAGACCTGATCCCTCCCCAGCAATGAGGCCAACAAGGTCTTTACCAACCCGCACCACCAACCGACTCTGGCCGAGGATCGTATCGATTGGCGATGCGACTTTCTGAGCCGGCTTCCCTCCCCTATTCGACGATTGATTGGAGATTGATTTTAAGGCAGTCGAGCTGAACAGCCACGCAGCTGTTGCCGTCCCAATCGCCATGATTGCCAACGGAACAGTAGGTAAGTCCGTTAGCGATAGAAGCCCGAGGAAAACAGCTGTCACTACCAGTAAAGCCGGTCGTGCAAAAAGCTGTCTACCAAGCTCACGCGGTAGATTCTGTCGCATTGTTGATCGAGAAAGAAGCAGACCAGTCGCAACAGAAACAAGAAGCGACGGAACCGCACTCGCGAGGCCATCACCAATCGTGAGTCGGGCATATAAACCAGCAGCTTCGGTAGCGGGCAGACCAAGCTGACCAACGCCGATCGCAAAGCCACCAACGAGATTGACCAAGACAATCACGACACTTGCCACAGCCTCGCCTCGTACAAAACGGCTGGCACCATCCATACTTGCATAAAATTCAGCCTGCTGTTGCAATTCGCCCCGAAGTTGTCGGGCATCATTTCGTGATAAACCGCCCGAAGAGACTTCCGCATCAATCGCAGCCTGCCGACCCGGAAGTGCATCGAGCGTAAACCGTGCAGCAACCTCACTCGTTCGGGTGGCCCCCGCGGTGAGCACAACAAACTGGATGACTGCAATAATGGCAAACACTACGATGCCAACAACAAGATTATCGGCTGCAACAAAGCTACTGAAAGCCTCGACAACATCACCAGCAGCTCCGGCTCCAACCGTACCAGCCTGCGAGAGAATAAGACGCGTCGTCGCAATATTGAGCACCAGCCGAACAAGAGTAGCCGTAAGCAAAAAACTCGGGAACACAGCCATTTCGAGCGGAGTGCGGGCAGCCAGTGAACCCAGGAGCGCGAGAACCGCAACCGTCAGATTTGCAGACAACAACAGATCAACAACTGATGATGGAACAGGGGCCAGAACAACGAGAACAGCCAGGAGCATGACGACAGGGATAGCAAGATCCGCCACATGGCCAGCAGCAATGCGGGAGAATGCCGTCGGGGTACCTGAAGAACGAGCCATAAGAGCGAGTCGGCGACTCAGCCGCCGGGTGTGGT